>PVBE011339232.1_pt1 | contig 268884 bp, 251 predicted proteins | sample 1631181 | NCBI WGS metagenome assembly PVBE01 (sample SAMN08397723, study PRJNA350692) | Marine metagenome, whole genome shotgun sequencing project. | isolation source: water | place: Pacific Ocean | collected 2012-04 | reverse complement strand
GGATAAAAAACAGAAGGGATGAGGGGATGAAATGGCGGTTAGGGATGACAGGAGTGATGTGAAACAGACAACGACAGGGTTTCGAGGGCCGCTGATGGTGCAATCCCTCACCTCTGCTAAAAGCAAATTCCTATCCCTCAGTTTTTTTTGATGTTATTGGTTATACCGGTGACTATTATTGGTTTATACCGCAATTAACAAGTATTCATTATTTTTTGTATAAAATATTTCAATTTACAATATAGGAACTACATAAGTGAGTAGCAAGAAAAGCACAAAACAATGGAGTAATATTAAGGAAATTTTTGAATCTGGCGCTAAAGAAAAACGCATGACACTTGGACTGCATTCAACTTTTAATTATATGTACAGTCCTCGTCATCTTTTACATTCTTTAAGTAGATATAAGTTTGCATCAAAAATTATAGGCCACAATAAAAGAATTCTTGAGGTTGGTTGTAGTGATGGTTTTTGTACAACAATATTATCTGAGAATTCAAAAGAAGTTATTGCTGTAGATACGGATGAAAAAGCTATATTAGAAACATTTAATCCATTAAATGAGTCGAATATTAAGTTTAAGTGCGTAGATATTGCTAATTCTAATGATGTTAATAATATTGGGGTGTTTGATGCAGTTGTTTCCATGGATGTAATAGAACATATTCCTCAAAGTGATGAAGATGAGTTTCTTGATGCTATTTGTGATTTACTTATTTCTGACGGTGTTTGCATAATTGGGACACCAAATATTACTGCATCACAGTATGCATCTAAGGCTTCAATGGATGGTCATATAAATTTATTTGATTCTGAGCGCTTAGAAAAAATTATGAGCAAAAGGTTCAAGAAAGTTATTTTATTTTCAATGAATGACGAAATAGTCCATACTGGCTATCATGCAATGGCACATTACTTAATCTGTGTTGGTATATTTAAAAAGATATGAATAATACTTTATTCACTATACAAAAGAAATAGTATTGTATGGAGTGCTGTGCGAATTGATTTATAATTTACATCCTTTTTATATAGAATAAAATACACCTTACTCGCTATTTATATTTTTAAAGAATATATAAGTAGATTGTTATTTTTTTTGTTAATAATTATGCATTCAAAAGTTTATTTTAAAGATTATTTTACAAACATAAAGGCTGCTATTGATGACATCAATAGTGAACATCTTATAGCTATTTCTGATTTGTTTACTAAAGTAAAAAAATCAGAAAAAAAATTAATTTTAGCCGGAAATGGTGGCAGTTCTTCAATATGTGACCACATGGTGGTTGACCTTAATAATGCTGCAGGAATAAAGTCAATTAATTTTAATAATCCAGCAATGATTACATGTTTATCAAATGATTATGGATATGAGAATTGGCTTTCTAAATCGTTGGAGTATTATGCCAATCTTGGCGATTTAGTTATTTTTATAAGCAGTAGTGGCCAGTCAAAGAATATGTTGGTTGGCGCTAGTAAAGCTATAGATATGGGATTGAGTGTTGTTACTTTAACGGGATTTTCTCCAAACAATCCACTAAGGAATTTAGGACATATTAACCTGTGGGTCGACAGTGAAAAATACAATATAGTTGAGATGACGCATCATATCTGGTTGCTTGCTATTGTTGATTACATTAATCAGTGTAATAAGGAGTTGTAGATTTGAAGTCAATTGTTACTGGGGGGGCAGGATTTATTGGTAGTAATTTAATAGATAAATTACTAGATTTGGGCCATGAGATAGTGGTGCTTGACAATCTTAGCACGGGTCGTATAGAAAATCTTGCTCATGTTTTAGACCAAATAAAGATAGTAGAGTGCGACTTGTCTATGAAAGGTGATTGGGTTAAAGAATTTAAAGAAGCCGACTGGGTGTTTCATCTTGCATCACTTGCAGATATTGTTCCATCTATTCAAAATCCTGAGAGTTATTTTCGTTCAAATGTTGATGCAACCTTTTATGTGCTTGAAGCTGCAAGGCATGCTGCTGTTAAGCGGTTTATTTATTCGGCTTCTTCATCATGTTACGGAATTCCTGACAAATACCCAACTACTGAGGAATCAGATATTCGACCGCAATATCCTTATGCATTAGCCAAAAGAATGGGGGAAGAATTGGTTATTCACTGGGTGCAACTATACAACCTTCCAGCTATATCTTTACGTTTTTTCAATGTATATGGGACTCGGTCAAGGACATCAGGAACTTATGGAGCCGTGTTTGGAGTATTTTTAGCGCAAAAGCTTTCTAATAAGCCTTATACAATAGTGGGCGATGGCAATCAAACTAGAGATTTTACTTATGTAACTGATGTTGTAAATGCACTTATTGTAGCTGCAAAAAGTGTAAAAACTAATAAAATATACAATGTGGGCAGTGACACTACAGTATCAATAAATAAAATTGCAGAGCTACTTAGTGGCGATAAGATTAATATTCCCAAAAGACCAGGTGAGCCTGATTGCACCTATGCAGATATTTCAAAGATTAAAGATGAGCTTGGCTGGAAACCGACCATTTCTATCGAAGAAGGAGTTGAGAAAGTTATTCATAATATCGATTACTGGAAAAAGGCTAAAGTATGGGATCCAAAATCGATTTCTGAAGCCACTAGAGATTGGTTTAAGTATTTAAGCGACTGATTATTATGAAAGATTTAAAAGCATTGCTTCTTGCTGCAGGAGTTGGATCAAGATTAAAGCCTCTCACCGATATTTGGCCAAAATGTTTAATGCCAATACGTGATAGACCCTTATTAGAATATTGGCTTATAAAATTACAAAAATTAGGTATTAGCGATGTTTTAGTTAATACTCATTATTTGTCAGAACATGTAGAAGATTTTCTAGACCAGCCACGATTTAAAGGATGGGTTAGCTCAGTATATGAGGAAAGTCTTCTTGGCACTGCTGCAACAGTTAGGGAAAATTCAAATTTTTGTAAAGATAGTACTACTATAATTGCGCATGCAGATAATTGGACTTGCTGTGATTTTACTAATTTTTTATATTATCATAATAATAAAAGGCCAAAAGGCACTGTCATGACAATGATGACATTTACATGTCTAGATCCTACATCGTGTGGCATTGTTGAGTTAGATAGCAATGGTGTAGTTGTTGGGTTTCATGAAAAAGTCAAAAACCCTCCTGGGAAGTTAGCTAATGCTGCGGTTTACTTAGTTGAGCCAGAAGTTGTTGACTGGATTGTAAAAAATCCAGAAGTAACTGATTTTAGTACTGAAGTGTTACCAGCATTCATAGGTAAAATATCAACTTGGCATAACAAATATATTCATAATGATATTGGGACAATAGAAATGCTACAAAAATCCCAAATTGATGAGTGCAAAGTGATGATCCCAAGTAAAGATAATATTTGGCAAAAAGTTTTTATGAGTCATCCTATTCATGGAATGATTTATAAATAATTATGAATTACACAGATAAGATGATAACTGTTGACTATACATCATTTGATGTAAATGAAAATATCGTATTTTGTTATGGTCATTTTAATTTAATTCATCCTGGTCATTTACGCTATCTGCAGCATGCAAAAACATTAGCAGATAGGCTAGTTGTAGTTGTAAGGTCTGACAAGGACTTAAATAGAGATGCACGTGAAGAGTTTTTTACTGAAACTGAAAGAGCTGAAAGTGTAGCAAATTTACAGATTGTTGACAACGTTGTAATACTCAACAAGCTTACATTAGAAAAACTTATTAAGGCTGTAAAACCGAGCGTGTTACTTTTAGGCAGGGAATTTGAATTAGAGCAATCTAATCAGATAAGATTAGCAATAAGTGCAGTAAAGAAGCAAGGTAAAGTTATATTTCATGCTGGAGAAACTCATTACTCCACTACTAATCTTTTACATGGAAATGTAGTTGATATAGAAATTGATAGTAGATTAAAAATGGGTGAAATATGCAAGAATTATAGAATAACAAAAAAAGCTCTAAAAGCTAAGTTAAATAACTTTTCCGAAATTAAATTAGCAGTCATAGGAGATACTATAGTTGATAACTATGTAGCCTGCGATGCCTTGGGCATGAGTGCAGAAGCCCCAGTATTAGTCGTTAAAGAATTGGAAAATTGTGAGTTTATTGGTGGAGCGGCAATTGTTGCTTCGCATGTCTGTGCACTTGAATCTAATTGTCATTATATTAGTGTGGTTGGGAACGATGAACAAGGGAATTTAGTTAAAAATACATTGGACATTCAAGGGGTTGAAACTAGTATTTTTGTTGACGAAAGTAGGCCCACAACTTATAAAACACGTTACATGGTAGAGAGTCATAAATTATTTCGCGTAAGTAAAGTTCAAGAGCACAAAGTATCAGAAAAGATAGAACAAAAAATTATAGAAAAATTAACTGATTTAGCTCCTGATTTAGATGGAATTTTAGTTAGTGATTTTGTGTACGGCGTTGTAACACAAAATATATTGAATGCTATTATTGAACTATCTAAAAAATTTAATATAAAGCTTTATGGCGACTTACAATGTAGCAGTCAAGTTGGGAAAGTATCTAAATTTAAAGGTTTTGATTTAATAACTCCAACCGAAAAGGAATCAAGAGTAGCTTTGGATGACAATGAAAGTGGTATTGAATGGGTAGCAAATACTTTGTTACAAAGAACTAAATCAAAAAACATGTTAATCAAGCTTGGGCCAAATGGGTTTATTGCGTATAATGATTCTGTTCCAATGTCAAGACAAGATTTTCCATCATTGTCTATCAATCCAGTTGATGTAACTGGCGCAGGAGATTCCTTGTTTGCAGCTATGTCAGTATCTTTATCATCAGGAGCCAGCTTAATGGAAGCCTCTGTAATTGGATCATTTATGGCGTCTTTAGCGGTTACTCAGGTTGGAAACGTTCCCATTAAAAACAAAGATTTAAGTGAGTATATATCAAAGTTATTAGAATGAAAGGATTATGAGTGATAAATTTTCAATAGATGGACATAAGATGGCTTATCACCCAGTTGAGGTTGCAAAATTATTAAGAGCTGAGAATGATGTATCAAAATTACTTGATATTTATCCTATTTATGTAGAGGTTTCGCCAGTAGGGGCATGCAATCATCGTTGTACTTTTTGTGCTGTTGACTATATTGGCTATAAAGCTACCAATAGAATTGAAGCAAATGTCATGATGAGGGTATTGGAGGACATGGGCTCAAATGGTGTAAAGAGTATTATGTACGCTGGAGAAGGAGAGCCGCTGATACATAAAAAAATTAATGAAATTGTTGCTAAAACTAAAGAAGTAGGCATTGATGTATCATTTACAACTAATGCTGTTGCAATGGGCGATCGTTTTATTGAAGAATCTTTGCAGCATACATCATGGGTTAAAGTATCTCTTAATGGCGGCTCGGCTAGAACTTATGCACAGGTACATCAAACAAGAGAAATAGATTTTCAACGCGTCATAAACAATTTAAAGAAAGCAGTTGATTTTAGAGATAAAAATAAACTTAATTGCACAATTGGCGTCCAATCAATCCTACTTCCAGAAAATGCAGATGAGATGATTGATTTTGGAAAAATTGTTCGTGATGAGATAGGAGCAGATTACCTTGTAATTAAACCATTTTCACAAGAAGAAAGCAGTATAAATAGGATGTATGATGACATTAACTATAATTCTATGAAGCTGCGAGCTAATGAAAAAAAACTTAAAGAACTAGAGTCTAATGATTTTAAAGTTAGTTACAGATCAGAAACCATGAGTAATTATCATGAGGACCAAGATGATCGCTATACAACTTGCTACTCTACCCCTATATATATGGCTTACTTAATGGCGGAGGGCTCGGTTTATGGGTGTAAGGATCACTTGTTGGATCCTAATTTCTGTTATGGAAATATCAATAAAAATACATTCACTGAAATTTGGAAGGGAGATCGTCGAAAAGAAAGCATTGAGTATGTGCTAAATAATCTTGACGTTAGCAAATGTCGTGTGAACTGCAGAATGGATAAGGTTAACAGGTATCTTTTTAACCTTAAAGAAAGTCGAGTTAATCATATGAATTTTATTTAAACTAACGGAAGTTTTCAATGGGTGAAATTCAAGACAGTATATTTTTATCTTATACAAGCAATGAAATAATTTCTATATATAGAAGCATGTTAAGAATAAGAATGGTTGAGAAAAGATTTTCAGATGTTTATAAAAAACAAGAAATACGATGCCCAATGCATTTGAGCATTGGACAAGAGGCAGTGTCTGTTGGTATTTCTTTATTCTTAAAAAAAGAAGATCATGTTTATAGCGGCCATAGGGCTCATGCGCATTATTTAGCGAAAGGCGGAGACTTAAAAAGTATGGTTGCTGAAGCATATGGAAAAGAGACTGGATGTTGTGGTGGGCGTGGAGGGTCACAACATCTTATTGATTTAAATGTGGGCTTTATGGGCTCTACTCCAATTGTAGGAGGAACTGTCCCTCTTGCAGTCGGCGATGCTTGGTCTGCTAAATTACAGGGCAAGAGTCGAGTTACTGTTGCTTATTTTGGAGATGGTTGTTTTGAAGAGGGTGTGATGCACGAATCAATGAATTTTGCTTCACTACATAAATTGCCAATTATATTTGTTTGTGAGAATAATAAATATTCAGTGTACACTAATATATCTGATAGGCAGCCCTCTAGAGAGATTCATAATGTAGCAGCCAGCCATGGAATAAGCTCTTTTTATGAAGATGGAAATAATATTTCTAGTGTTGTTGATACATCTTTTAATGCAATTAATAATGTTATAAAAGGCCAAGGACCACAGTTTATTGAATTTCAAACTTCTACAAAGAGGTCGCGCCCTGGGGCAAACCCGGATATATCCTGTTTGTGCAGACCTTCGGTGATCTGGTCACCTTTCATCCCCATATTGACCGCGCCTAAGCGGGACTGTAACGTTGAAAACTCGGCCATATTTTTGGTTCAGCGGTATCAAATACCAACCGTCTTGCTGTCAGAACCGTTGCGCCATGCAGTACTGGATTACCTGGTTGAAGACGAAGCCATCACCGAGGAGTTTGCCCACCGGCTCCTTTCCTGGAAGCACTCAGGATTTTCTGTTGATAACACAGTCGGTGTTGGTGCGAACGATCCGCAAGGCCGCCGCCAGCTGGCCCGCTATATGATCCGCAATCCGTTTTCGCTGAAGAAGATGGAGTACCAGGCGAATCAGGGCATGGTGGTATATCGCAGCCGCTACCATGCCAGTCTGAAATGCAATTTCCAGATCATGCCGGGAGCCGCCTGGCTAAAACTTCTTCTGCAGCACGTCCCGCCGGGGCGAGCATCTGGTGCGCGAGGACGACTGAATAGAATGAAAATACTAGCATTGAGGTAGTAGTGAATGAGGCCATTTCATGCCAGCTCTCGATCAGGAAAAAAGAAAGACATTTACCCTGTTGTACGTAAGTACCGGCAATGCCACCCAAGCCGCTATCGGTGCTGGTTGCCCCCCCCCCCAGGATCTGCTGCAGTCACAGCCCATCGTTGGCTAAGGAATCCCGCCGTCCTTGCGTTGCTGCGAGAGTTGACCCCTACACCCAAAAATAGTTGCCGTGGCAACTATTTTGTGGTGTGGGTTTTGTGGGTAACTACTTTAGATAGACGCTACATATGCCTGCAAAGTGTCATTAAATCGTTACACTGTATGTCTTTAAACATAACAAATTACCCCCCTGTAGCCTATTCCAGATCGTATGGGTCGTTCGTGTCTTTCGGTTCTGTCAGTTTATCTGCTTTTTCCAAGTTCTTTTTCTGCACTTTTCGAAGCTCGACAAATGATTTGAAATGCTCCGGGTCTAAGCTCAAAGTCGGCACAACGGAAGCTAGGCCTGAATCAGGTTCAATAATTGAGCGCAATGAGGCAGTATTGCCATACTGATTTATGTTGTGGTTATACCCTTTTCGAAAAATAGGGCACTCCTCGTTTGGGCAAACCCAAAGGAATTTCGCCCCCCATCCAAGGCCATCAGAAAAGGCAATTGGTGGAAGATCGTAATGAACCATGGTCACATCACAGTGTGGGCACTTTGGTGCAATTTTTACCATAAGCGTCATGGGAAGCAGAATTCCTCCACAGTGTCTTTTATTATTTAGTTGAATAATACCAATCTTTCGCCAGTCTAGCAATTAATTGGAGATGCGGAATTTAAAGGTGGTTTTATGCAAGATTCAATTTATTGAGAAAACACCTTGTTCAACACCACCATCAAGGTCGGAGCTTTTAGGCACCCAGGCTTAAAAGCCCGATCACGCCCGGCACTGCTATACTAAAAGTAATCGCAGTTAAAAAGCTCTGACCCTGATAAAACGTGATGTGAACCTTAACGTCCATAGGGGGAAAGACGTTAATAAGCTAATTTATTTGTACTTCGTACTACTTTGTATCAACAGCTCGGCTATCACTTATTGTCAGCCGCGGTTCCATCCACCAACGGGTCATTTGGGTTTTCAGGAATTTCGCCTTTGAGAATTGAAAGAATTTCACCCTTTCTAGGCCACCTGCCCCTTTGGTTTACTTTTGAAAAAATGATGTCCCCATCGCGATAAACTTCAAACGGATGCATTCCACCGCCCCCTGCGGTGTATTCCACGTCGTAGCCGAAGGCTTCCTTAATATCCATTCCCAGCTTGATTGCTGCTGGGAAATGATTACAGTCTCGGCACCAGGTTATGGAAATTAACATTGACCTTCTCCCTCTTTAAATCAATTATTTAACTACAGTTGGCTAATCAAAGTTGATTACCTGCCTTCTGTTAATTATATGGGCTTCAATAACATCAGCTGCTTTAACCGGATCTTCTTCTAGTAGCATTCTGCCACCAGTAATATCAACCATTCCCTCCGTGAGATAATCAGTAACTATTTGGCTTCCTCTTATTAAGGGATCTGGTGAAACATATGTTAATAACCCAAAAGCTAAAGCAGTAAAAATATCTGCTATTGCCTTTTGCTCCATGTATTCGGGAACTGCCGCGGCTACCGGTAATTCACTTACATCGCAGCCGATGGTCCATGCCAATGCCGCAACAGTATCGAGTATTTTGCCAACATCTGTACATGAACCATACGAAACGATTGGAGGAACATCATACTTTTCGCAGATCGCTTTTAGTTTCGGGCCTGCTAGTTTTGCCATATCCCTAGTGGACATACCAAGGTTCTGGTGAGTGGAGGAACAGCACCCTGCTCCTATCACCATAATATTTCGCCTGATCAGTTGCAATGTAAGCTCCTCAATAGCTTTACCAGCCTGGCCTCCACGTACAGTTGTGCATCCGGCAACGGCTACAGCACCAACGATAGAGCCTTCCTTCATATGTTCAATATATGTGTTGATGTCGTTTCCAAACATTTTTAGTACTGTTTCTGTTGTATAACCTGCAATAGCTCTTGAACTGGTCTGCCTCTCAGGAATGGTAATCACCCTAGAAGGGTCTAATTTCCTTGCTCTAAATTGTTCAGTTGCATCCACTAGCACCTTTTTTGCCTGCGTTTCAGCCTGCTTTGGATCAAAGTCCATGCTCTCTACATCAGGAAACCTCACTGAAGGATCGATGCTCAATAACTTTGTACCGAACTTCTCCGAATAGTCTTTCAAGGTTGGGACTGAACAGTTAAAGTCCATCAGGAAGAGGTCAACTGCGCCAGTGGCAATAAAAAGCTCTTCCTGTATCCAGTTGCCAAGCTGACCCCCAAAAATATCTTTGTACTCTTCCCGTTCTGCAACATTAAAAAGCTGCTGACCGGCGCACAAAGAGCCATAGAGTTTGATGCCTTTTGCCCCTGCATCACGGGCTGCTGTTTGAAAGGTATCGCTGTTGGCCATATCCATGATGATTGCCGCAAACAATGGTTGGTGGCCATTTGCTACTATATTTACTGTGTCTGGGTCTATGCAAGCAATGTTGGTGTCACCTTCTGAAAGATCCGCAGTTCCCATAAGAATGTCTTGGATAACTGTAATCCCCCACAGTCCAGCGTATTCGTTAGCAAGGCCCAGTCTGAGACAAGCATTTATGAGGTCAATGGGATCATTGCTGATATTGGTCATACACTTAGTTAGTGCCGTAAGAATTTCAGAGCTTGGGCCGGACGAGTAAAGATCTTCTTTTTTCCAAACAGCCTTGCGTTGCTCGACGGCAAAAAGATCCATGAGAACTAGAGGTGAATCGTCTTGTTTACCAATTTCAGTGAGCATAAAGTCTGCGAAAAAAACCGCAAGTTCGTTTATCGGTTTTTCATGATCTTGACCAAGAGCCATACACATCCTGCGTAACTTTTCCTCATCTTTTATTTTCACCGACGAACTTCCCTCCCCGATGGACTTGAGAGTTTTTGCCAAGTTGCGTAGTTGATAATTGTTAGCAGCTGTACCTATAGTGGCAAGTTGTAAAAGATTTCTAGCTACAATAACATCGCCGGATACCCCACATACTCCAAGTGGAGATTTTGGGCTTATTCTGCAAGGTCCGTCAGAACAAAGTTGGCAACTAAGGCCCTGTTTACAATATTGACATTGCGGTTGCTGTGCCTCAAACCTTTCAAACACTGTTGACATCCCTTGTTCAAAGACAAATTCGTGCATTTCTCGGCTTTGTTGGTCTTGGTGTGAGGCTATGCTTATCGTTTTTGGTTTATTCATAACTTCATTTATATTAAATTTATGAAACTATAGAGTTTTAACTTACTGCCGTTAGGCAGGCAGGGTTGGTAAAGCTCTAGTTTATTCCAAAATTTGTATCCCCTTTAAAAGATGTAAAAAATCTACATGTTTTGGCAATTATGTGTTCTTGGCAAATAAAAGTCAACTAAATATTTAGACTATCTCTATTTTAACTGGAGGTAAGTGTTGACAACGCCTCGTTTAAACTTCCAGCGCGGTAGCCAAGCAAGTCAACGGCAATGTAGATAAATCCAATCTTCTGAAACTCTTTATAAATAAGTTGCGCCATTTCTGTCTGCACAGCCTTGGTTATGTCGTCTGCTGTTAGTTCAATTCTTGCGATACCTCCGTGGTGCCTTACCCTGTGCTGTCCAAATCCAAGGTCACGCAAAAACTGCTCAGCTTCGTCTACCATTTGCAACTTTTCAGCTGTAATATTCTCACCATATGGGAATCGCGAAGCCAAACAGGCAAACGCCGGTTTGTTCCATGTGGGCAATCCTAAGTTACGGGACTGGTTTCTGATCTCTTCTTTAGTGAGCCCTGCTTCTTGCAGCAGGCTTCTTACAGAATGTTCCCGTGCAGCTTCCGAGCCAGGCCTATAGTCTGTCAAATCTTCTGCGTTTGAGCCATCGACAACCGCGGTTATTCCTTCATCTTGTGCAAGTAGTGTCAACTTGTTAAACAGCTCATTTTTGCAGTGATAACATCTGTTCACGGGATTTTCAGAATAACCAGCAATGTTTAGTTCTTCAGAATTTATTATTTTGTGCTCTATTCCAATGTGGCTGGCGAGCTCTATGGCTTCGCCCAACTCTCGCGCTGGGTAGGTTGACGAATTGGCTGTTACACCAAGGAGCCGTCCGCCAACAGGATTTAAGGTATCGTAACAAATCTTTAGCAGGTAAGTACTGTCAACACCTCCAGAGAAGGCAACTAGGATAGAACCAAGCGACGCAATTTCAGATTTTAACCAAGTAACTTTTTGGTCAGTAGTTTTTGCACCCATGTTGCCTAGTATAACTTCAAATGCGCAAAGTACCCTTAATTTTTGGACCTTTCATTTAACAAAATAGTGACAACTCTAAACGATGCCCAGTTCTTCGCCATCCAGGAGCCAAGTCTAGGTTGCTCAATTTTTTAATTGATAATAGTTGACAAAAATAGTAGGTTTTCATAATCTGAAATCAAATACCGTACTGAAACACTAAGGTATTTTTAGTTGAAGTTTAAAAACCGTTGATTATAAGGGTCATAGTTAACGGACTGGCCATTACGATAATGTTTATTTTGGTGGTCATAAAAAAAGTGGTCATGTTGGTTTGCTCTTAATTGCTGCTAAATCTACAGTTAGTTAAATTTTTTATGAATATATCCAGATCGTTGGAACCTTTAATTTAGGCAGGTCGATGAGTTTTACGCTAGGTTTAAAATGCCGCGAATGCGGGCGGGAATACCCTGCAGAACCAGTGCATGTATGTGAGTTTTGTTTTGGTCCTCTAGAGGTTAAATATAACTATGATGAGATTAAGCTTGCATTAACACGTGATGTGATTGAGTCTCGTCCTGCAAACATGTGGCGTTATCGGGAGCTTATCCCGATTGATAGCGAGCCCACTGTAGGTTTGCATAATGGGTTCACTCCCTTGGTTAGAGCAAAAAATCTTGGCAAAGAGCTGGGCTTAAATAACCTTTATATAAAAAATGATTCAGTATGCCATCCAACGCTTAGCTTTAAAGACAGGGTTGTGGCTGCTGCGGTTAATAAGGCTCGTGAGTTTGGGTATGATACTGTTGCTTGTGCCTCCACAGGGAACCTGGCTAACTCTGTGGCTGCTCACGCAGCAAGTGCAGGAATGAAGAGTTATGTTTTTATTCCTCATGATTTGGAATTAACCAAGGTGTTGGGCACATCTGTTTATGGTACCAAGCTAATAGGTATTAATGGTTCCTATGACGATGTGAATCGATTTTGTTCGGAGGTAGCCGCTGTTTTCAACTGGGCATTTGTAAATATAAATATTCGTCCTTACTATGGTGATGGCTCGAAAACTTTTGGATATGAAATTGCTGAGCAGCTTGGTTGGGCGGCACCAGATAATGTAATTGTGCCTGTCGCTGGCTCCTCTCTAATCACTAAAATCCATAAGGCTTTTAAAGAGTTTGAAGGTTTAGGGATCATCGATAAGGCAAACAGTAAGATTTTTGCAGCACAAGCAACTGGATGTAGTCCTGTCACTACAGCAATCAAGGCCGGTATGGAGGACTTTAAACCTGTGAAGCCAAAAACTATCGCAAAATCAATAGCAATCGGAAATCCTGCTGACGGCTACTACGGGATTAAGGTAGTTGGTCAAACGAATGGCTGGGGCGAAGATGTTAATGACCAAGAGATTGTTGATGGAATAATGCTTCTGGCTGAAACGGAAGGTATTTTTACTGAGACTGCAGGAGGCGTATGTGTTGGTGTCACTAAGAAGCTCTGTGAGCAGGGAAGAATAAAAAAGGATGAGGTAACAGTTATTTCCATTACTGGGCAAGGCTTAAAAACCACGGAAGCTGTTGAGGATCATTTAAATTCACCAGTGGTTATAGAGCCCAAGCTTTCCATTTTTAAAGAAATAGAAAAGGATTTGTAATGGCCTACCCAATGTTGGGCGGTGCCGAACATTTTATTCCATGATATTGGATATTTAAAGAGAGAGTAGCAAAGCTATGGCAACAGTAAAGATTCGTATCCCAACGCCACTTCAAAAACTTACTAACAACAAGGATGAAGTTAATGGTAGTGGTAAAACAATAAAAGACATGCTTAGTAATTTAGAATCAGACTATCCTGGATTTAAAGAGCGGCTCTATGATGATGAAGGCCAGCTTCGGAGGTTTATCAACATCTATGTTAATGAAGAAGACATCCGTTTCTTGGATGGAGAGGAAACCAATCTAAATGATGGCGATAGCATTTCAGTAATTCCTGCTATCGCTGGTGGTCTTGGCAAACAGATATAGAAAGGCTAGTAAGGTGGGTTTTACCGACGAACAAATTTATAGATACAGCAGACATATTATTCTCCCAGAAGTCGGTGGTATTGGGCAAGAAAAACTGCTCGATGCAAAGGTTTTATGCTTGGGGGCTGGTGGTCTTGGTTCTCCAGTTCTTCAGTATTTAGCAGCAGCAGGTGTGGGGAACATAGGCATTGTGGATTTTGATGTGGTTGAAATGTCTAATTTGCAGAGACAGGTAATACACAGCTCCGATAATGTCGGATTGAAAAAAACTGAAAGTGCAAAACGATTTATAGAAAAGCTTAACTCGGATATCAAGGTAACCACCTATGATGAGAGACTATCGACTGCTAATGTGAAGGAAATTTTCCAGGATTGGAAAATCATAGTAGATGGTTCTGACAATTTCCCAACTCGTTACCTAGTAAATGATGCATGTGTAATGTTTAATAAGGTTAACGTGCATGGTTCTATTTTTAGGTTTGATGGGCAGGTAACCGTGTTTAAAACAAGGGTGGGTCCTTGTTACCGATGCCTTTATCCTGAGCCTCCACCACCAAGCTTGGCGCCAAGCTGCCAAGAAGCCGGGGTTTTGGGGGTTTTGGCTGGAGTTATAGGAACGTTACAGGCGGTAGAGGTAATAAAGGAAATCATCGGAAAGGGTGATCAGCTCATTGGCAAGTTGCTAATGTATAACGCCTTGACGGTAGATCACCGCAAGCTAAATATTAGGCGGGATCCAAGCTGCCCTGTATGTGGCGATAATCCTACTATTCATAAATTAATTGATTACGAACACTTTTGTGGAGTAGCCCCGGAATAAGGAAAGGTTAGAAACATTTGGATGGGTTAACTATGAAAATACTTTTTGTTGTCCACGCATCTCCTAACAGTGGGGCTATTTCGACGCTGGTAAATACCGCTAAAATCGCCCGTGGGAGAGGCCATGAGGTTTCTGTTTTCATAATGGGAAAAGGGGTGTTAAACCTTACAAGGGAAGATTTCATTGGTCTTATATCAGACGATGTGCAAATAACTGCTTGCGAGCATAGTCGTGAGAAACTTGGCGCCCCTGGAAATGTTGATGGAGTGTTAAGTGGGAGTCAATATGATTTATCCGTGATGGCAAATGAATATGACCGGGTTATAAGTTTTATCAGAGGATAGAATGACTAAGAAAAAAGTTCAAAAACTTAATCGTGGACAACACATGCTACATCAGGTTTTTGGGAAAAATACGGAGTCAGAAACAGAACAACTCAGGAAATTTGGCAAAAAGAATATTTTAGTTATTATAGCTGACCCACCAGGCTTTAGCGTAGCTGAAAAACTACGCATGTGCGTTGGATTGACTCTTGAAGAAAATAACACGTTGTCTGTGCTTATGATAGACAACGGCGCTTATGTGGGACTTGGAACAGATAAAAGCAAAACAAGTCTTGAAATAGATAAGCATCTTGAAACACTAAGTGCTCTCAGTGTTGTGCTTTGTGTTTCTAAATTTTCAGTTGACGAAAGGAGTCTAGTGTACTCCAAATTTATATTTAAACTCCTCAGCAATCTTGATATCGAGGAGATGATGACAGCTAATGATATTATTATTAATTAGAAGAGGTAACGATGTCTAAGCTCGCTCCAACCGCAACGGTTCAGTTAGACGAGATGAATGTCGATATTTTTAAGCATATCGGCAATACTCCACTTATGCGTTTTGAATCTTTAGAAACAATGTGCCCAGGCGTGGAAATTTATGCCAAGGCAGAATGGTTTAATGCCGGAGGTTCTGTAAAAGCACGGCCTGCTTTAAACATGATACTTGAAGGAATCAAACGGGGTAACCTCAAACCAGGAATGACTATTCTTGATTCCACATCTGGTAATACAGGTGTGGCTTATGCCCTTATTGGTCACGTGATGGGCTACAAGGTTAAATTAGTAATGCCTGCCAATGTATGTAACGCGCGAAAACAGCTTTTGGCAAGCCATTATAATGCTGAGGTTTTTTATTCTGATGCCCTGCAGAGTTCCGATGGGGCTATCCGTATGACCAAAGAAGTTTACTCGAAAGACCCGGAGCAGTACTTTTGGCCTGATCAATACAACAATGACGATAACTGGAAGGCTCATCTCCAAAGTACGGCGCCAGAAATTTGGGAGCAGACTGAACATAGAGTAACTCACTTTATGGCAGGGATTGGAACTTCTGGAACAGTTATGGGAACTTCCTATGGACTGAAAGGCTTTAGCGATAATATCAAGTGTTACTCTATCGAGCCAGCCGAATCCTTACACGGAATAGAGGGTCTTAAACATATGGCAACGTCCATTGTGCCCAGAATATATGACCAAAGCAAGCTCGATGGCAAGGTTACGGTCAAAACTGAGGATGCATACGCCATGGTTTCTAGAATCGAACAAGAAAAAAATCTTTCTATAGGGTCCAGCGCAGGCGCTGCTCTAGTCGCTGCTGTTGAGCTAGGGAAAACACTAAATGAGGGTGTTATTGTCACTATATTGCCAGATTCATGCGAATGTGATGTGGCTTCAGGCGGGTTTGGTTTAATCAATTGCGGCAAATAGGTTAAAGGGTAATGAACAATAAAAAAACACTTTTGCTGATTACTGCTCCACTGGATCAAAGCCCAACAATGCTGTGTCGCAGTTTGATCGATGATGCAGACAAAGTGGTAATGGTTCAGGAGGGTGTTTATACAAGACAGAAAGAGGGATCTGATGTTTGGCCCGATCACTGGTTTGTATTAAATGAAGATGCTGAGGCGAGAAGGATTAAATCTAATTGCCATGCCCTCGATTACCAAGGTCTCGTAACGGCCATCGAGGAACATGAAAGAATAGTTACTTTATAAAAAGGGCAAAAATGTCTGTTAAAGTTGATGATGAAGTAGATATCAGGGGTGAGGTTTGTCCCTACACTTTTGTAAGATCCAAGTTGAAGCTAGAGACAATGCCTACGGGTCATGTTCTTCGCATAATAACAGATCATGAACCTGCGACACGTAATGTGCCCAAAAGTATGGAAAATGAAGGCCATCAACTGATTTCATCCCCGCATAAGATCAATGATACAGACTGGGAGTTCCTTGTTAAAAAACAGACTGAATAGGTTTGAAAAATGAAAATATCAACCCGTGGACACTATGCTGTACAGGCCATGGTGGACTTGGCCTGCCAGCCGAATAATAGCCCTACCTCTCTTTCCGTGGTAGCTGCACGGCAAGACCTATCACAAAATTATCTCGAACAGCTTTTTGTTAAGCTTAGAAAGTATGATTTAGTAAAATCTGTTCGGGGACCAGGTGGTGGTTATATGTTGGCAAACGATGCCTCCAAAATAACCATCGGTGATGTTTTCAGAGCTGTGGATGAAACCCTTGTCATTACTGAGTGTGCCGAAACCCAAGAGGGGGATGTTCCCGCTTGTTCCAAGCTTAATGATTGCAGAACCCAAATGCTTTGGGCAAAACTAGTGATACATTTTAATGAACTGTTATATTCCATTACTGTTGATGATGTTGCCAAGGGTAATGTTGAATTTCCATTTGTCGGTGTTAACCGCGAAGCTAGTCTTAATAAGTAGCCACTAATTTTTTTCATCAACTAATCAACAGGTTTTCCACTTAAATCAGGCTTTTTAGATCAAAAAATGAACACACCAACTTCCATTTAATATTTTGTTATTAGGATCATTATAATATTTTACGCAAAGCTATTATAAGTTTTCCACATCTTGTAGTCGTACAGATGAAAAGCACTTGACCACCTTAGCAACCCTACTTAGAATGAAGCCTTCATGAAACAAAGGCGGAGTTAATGGTTGAACAGAAAATCTGGAATGACTGTAAGGCTGAACTCAAGAAAAAGCTAAATCCTCACAATTACGACTCATGGGTAAAGCCCATCAACTACGTCTCGTATAAAAACACTACCCTGACTTTGGCGGTACCCTCTACTTTTTTTGTCGAATGGATAGAGGAACACTACAAAGACTCAATAAAGCAAGTGTTTAACACGTATAGTGGGGTAGACATTGATTTAGTTTTAAGGGTTGACGAAAATCAACGCAAGGGTCCAGAAAAGGCAGCAGGGCTGGCTGAAAAACCACCAATTAAAAAGCCCGTTGCTGCTCAGCCGAGAAACAAATCTGGCCTGAATGAAAAATACATTTTTAAACATTTTGTAGTGGGGAAAAGCAACGAATTTTGTTACGCCTCGAGTTTGGCATCGGCAAACAAGATAGGGGAGGTTTATAATCCACTTTTTTTATATGGAGGGGTGGGACTTGGCAAAACACACCTACTTCAGGCAATTGGAAACCACGTCTTACAAAGCAACCCTGGGGCTGTGGTTTTATATTTAACCTCGGAAAAGTTTGTCAATATGCTTATTAATGCTTTACAGCATGGAACTATGGCGAATTTTCGACGTAAATTTAGAAACTTAGACGTTTTACTCGTAGATGATATCCAATTTATTGGAGGCAAAGAGAGAACCCAGGAGGAATTTTTCCACACCTTTAACACTTTATACGAATTAAAAAAACAGATTGTTATTGCATCCGACAAATTTCCAAAAGAAATGAGAAATTTAGAGGAGAGACTTAGATCACGCTTTGCCTGGGGTCTTATTGCAGACATCCAACCTCCTGAGCTTGAAATTAAAATTGCAATATTAATTTTGTTAGCACAACAAAACGGGTTTGTTCTTAAGGAGAAGGTGGCGGATTATTTAGCAAATAAAATTAATTCAAATATTAGAGAACTTGAAGGGGCCCTTGCAAGGGTAATGGCCTTTGCATCGTTGACTGGCCGAACAATAGACACAGACCTTGTTGAAGAAACCCTACGAGGAATTTACGACGATGTTGCTTGCAAGATGGACATAAAGACAATTCAGAAAACTGTATGTGGCTTTTATGGTGTAAAATTTAGCGAATTAATTTCAAAGCGCAGGTCAAAAAGCATAGCTGTTCCAAGGCATATTGCTGCTTACTTATGTCGTGAATTCACAGACGCCTCTCTTCCGGAAATAGGGAAATCTTTTGGTGGCCGAGATCACACCACAATTATGCACGCGGTGTCTAAAATTAAGAACGAGGTAGAGGTTAACACCAAAGTTTATAATGAAATTCATGAAATAAAAAAGATTATGAAAATGTAGAGCTTTCTGAGTAAAAGCTGTTTAAAAGATATTTTTTTCCATTAAATCACTTTAGTATGTTGAAAACCAAACTTGGTTGTGGATAATCATACCTCCTTTTGCTACAATAACTTAGCTGGTTTATACACTAACTAGTTCACTCTACTACTTCTACTGTTTTTTTTTATATGAAAGAAAGTAAAGAAATTAATAATTATCAGGCCGAATCCATAAAAATCCTTGAGGGTCTAGAAGCTGTAAGGAAGAGACCCGCAATGTATATTGGAGACACCACAGTAAAGGGATTGTCCCATCTTGTCTTTGAAGTAGTAGACAATTCCATAGATGAAGTTCTCGCCGGCTTCTGTAATAAAATTGAAGTTACCATTCATATTGATAATTCAATAACAATTCAGGACAACGGTAGGGGTATCCCAGTTGATATCCACCCTGAAACAAATACCTCAGCAGCTGAAGTTGTAATGACAACATTACATGCAGGCGGAAAGTTTGATGGAGATAGCTATAAGGTGTCAGGAGGGTTACACGGAGTTGGAGTCTCTGTTGTTAATGCACTATCGAAAAGTTTGTATTTAGAAATCCGCAGGAATAATAAAGTTTATTCACAAAATTATTTAAAGGGTGTAGCAGAAAACCCACTGAAGCAAATAGAAGAGACCACAGGAACAGGAACTAAAATAACATTTAAACCGGATGGAGATGTTTTTACCGAGACAGAATTTAATTTTGAAATGCTTTCGGAAAGACTTCGTGAGCTTGCTTTTCTCAATAAAGGGGCTCGAATAATTATAAAGGATGAGAGAACAGATAAAGAACATGATTTCCATTATGAAGGAGGAATTGTTTCTTTTATCGAGTATTTGAATAGAAATAAAAGCCCGCTTTTTAGCTCTCCGGTTTATATAAAAGGTGATAAGAACCATACATCTATGGAACTAGCAATGACTTACAACGATGGCTATAAGGAAGATGTTTTTTCCTTTGCCAACAATATAAGAACAAGAGAAGGTGGCACCCATCTCGCTGGGTTTCGATCTGCCCTTACAAGAACTATAAACGCCTATGCTTCCAACAATGGACTAATAAAAGGCTCCACAACTTTTTCTGGTGAAGATGTTCGAGAAGGGTTAACAGCAGCCCTATCAGTAAAAATACCTGAGCCACAATTTGAAGGACAAACAAAAACCAAACTAGGGAATTCCGAAGTTTCGGGGATGGTGGCCCAGCTTGTAAACGACGGACTCTCTCAATTTTTTGAAGAAAATCCCAAAGAAGCCAAACTAATAATAAACAAAGCATCTGTAGCGACACAGGCTCGTGAGGCAGCAAGAAGAGCCAAGGATATTACGAGAAGGAAAAACGCCCTAGAAAGCTCTGTTCTCCCTGGCAAGCTAGCAGACTGCCAGGAGAAAGATCCTGCCCTCTGTGAGCTTTATCTTGTGGAGGGAGATTCTGCAGGAGGGTCAGCAAAACAAGGGAGAGACAGAAAGTTTCAAGCCATACTTCCCCTCAAAGGGAAAATATTAAATGTTGAAAAGGCCCGATTTGAAAAAATGTTGGCAAGCGATCAAATTAAAATTCTACTAACCGCACTGGGGGCGGGAATTGGAAAAAGCGATTTTGATATAAGCAAGTTGCGCTATCATAAAATTATTTTAATGACAGACGCCGATGTCGATGGATCACATATAAGAACATTACTGCTGACCCTTTTCTACCGACACATGGAAGAGATTATACATCGAGGTTTTTTGTATATTGCCCAGCCACCTCTTTATAAAGCACAAAAAGGAAAAAGCAGCAGCTACGTTAAAAATGACCATGAACTAGAAAAGGTTTTGCTGGAAAATGGACTTAGGGGCAAAAGTCTTAAAATAAATAACGGAGGTTCTGCATATGAAGACACCACTCTCATTAACATAATCCGCCAAATGATAGAATATGGCAAAATTCTTGAGGGCCTCATCCGCAGAGGTTATCCTGAGCAGGTAGTGGAGCCGCTTCTAGATGAAAACATAATGGATAAAGAGTTTTTTGTTAATAAATCGAGGCTAGAGGAAATATCTCAAAGTTTTGCTCCAGCCGAAAATGGTTTATCAATAGTTGAAGACCCTGAGCATGGAGGGTATGCCCTAGAATGGCCTGACAAAAGAACCGGACAAAAGATGAAAATCAATTGGGATTTAGTTCTTTCAGCAGAATATAAAAAGCTTCACTCCATAAGAAGGGGGCTTGAAAAATACAACAAGCCTCCCTTTGTTTTAATTGATAAAGACGGCGAGATTTTGTTAGATAACCAAAAAAGCCTGGTTGAGCAGATTTTAAAAACCAGCAAAACAGGGATGTCTATTCAGAGGTATAAAGGCCTTGGTGAAATGAATGCAGAGCAGCTATGGGAAACAACCATGAACCCAGAAAATAGGAGCTTGCAACAGGTGAGGATTAATGATGCAGTGGAATCAGATGATATGTTCACTGTGCTAATGGGTGATCAAGTTGAGCCACGTAGAGAGTTTATACAAGATCACGCTCTTGAGGCCCAGCGATTAGATATTTAAACAATTATTTTTCATGATAAACAAGGCAGCTACTCCCACCATAATTTGATTTGTTTGAAATTGGCAGACACTAAACAGTTGAGCATAAAAAGAATTATATGCATATTGCTTTTGGCGTGTGCAGTATCTCTACCCGCTGACACTTCTTTTGCACAGGAGTTTACAACAGATCCAATGCCTGCTTTGGAGGGAGGCATAGAAAACGAGGGGCAGCTTGAGGTAAATAAAGCTGAACCAAAACTTGTAATCATTAACCCTGGTCATGGAGGGTCGGACCTTGGAGCCAGAAGCCCAAAGAATTTTTTAGAAAAAAATATAAACTTGCGTTTGGCAAAATTAATCAAAAAGAAATTTTCTTTTGACAAGGAAATTGAAATACGGCTTACTAGGCAAAGCGATAGGTCAATCGAGTTTTTCAGGCGGGTAGAAATAGCAAACACTGCCAAATCAGAACTTTACATTTCTATTCATTGTGACGGAGGAGTGGGGCCAAGGAAATCGGCAGTGCGATTGTTTATTAATAAACCTGCTGCTGCTATTAAGCTTAATGATTGGAAAAGCAACAATAATAAAAATGATAGAAAAAATTCTATTATTGCAGAAAAGCTTTTCGTTAACCTTAAGGATGTTGTAGGTCGCAATATAGAAATTGTTCCAACCAACCTTTTGTACCTTGGGGGCTTAAGCATGCCAGCAATTGTTATAGAATCAATTGATCTTTCGAACCCAGAAGATGAAATTAGGTTGAGAAGAGATGACCACCTTATTAATATAGCAGATGCGATTGCAAAAGGGATTCGGGGTTATTTTGTTGCTACGGATGTGGGGAGGTAAATGCCAGTAAAGATAGGCCGTTTCAGCCTTGGAGGAGGGTTTTTATTCTGGGCTGTTGTTCTAATACTTATAGGAATGTTTAGTTGGTTTTATCCCGTTCCAAATGGGTTCGGAACAAAAACTTTTTGGCAAGAAAAATCGCGAGTAAACACTTCAGCAAACGTAGTTATTCAAGGGAGAATGAAGCCAGTAACACTTGTTCTACCGGATAATAACGGGGAATGGCTCATTAGGATTAGCAGTGAAATAGAAAGTGCTGAGTCTGTAGAATTAGATATTGAGCGTATACTAACCGAACTTTTCGAGGAAAGTGCAAAAACAAATGAACTTTTTCCTGCTGACATAGCCATACGAGGGGTTTTTGTATATGACGATGTGGCCGTTGTTTCACTTAGCGAAGAAGTAAGAGAACAGTGTAACCCAGGAGTGTGGACAGAGATGCTAGCTTTGTATAGTGTAGTAAATACGGTTGTAGAAAACTTTGATAATATAACTAGCCTTCGGATTATTATTGATGACAAGCAATCGCCTGTATTTATTCATCACGTCGCAATTGACAAACCCCTTAATGCAGCTTATTGGCTAGACAAGAATCAAGTGGGGTTAAAAATTAAACCAGCTAATGAATGATAATAGGCCAGTAGGTGTTTTTGATTCTGGTTTGGGCGGGTTAACTGTTTTAAAGGAAATTTGTAAACTTTTGCCCAATGAAAATCTAATCTACTTAGGCGACACTGCCCGTGTTCCTTATGGAAGTAAATCCAGGGAAACAATTATTCGTTATGCAAAAAACAATATTAAATTCCTTAGCTCGCATAATGTGAAAATGGTTGTCGTTGCTTGTAATACAGCATCCGCATATGCTCTGCCAGAGCTACTGGAAAATGAATGCCCAGTAATAGGCGTAGTCGAAGGTGGGGTTGAAGCCGCCTTAAAATATGGCAGGTGTAAATGGTTGCGTGTTGGGGTTATTGGTACAGAAGCCACAATCAACTCTATGGCTTATACGAATGAACTATATAAAGTAAGACCTGGTTGTAAGGTTATCACCAAAGCCTGTCCGTTGTTCGTTCCTTTAGTGGAAGAAGGCTGGGTCGATAAAGACATAACAAAGATGGTAGCAGAGGAATATTTGGCTTCATTTCGAGGAGAGGTAGATTGCTTGATTTTAGGTTGTACCCATTACCCAATGCTTAAGGGGGTTATATCTAAGACAGTTGGTAAACAAGTACGCTTAATAGATTCTGCCAAGCAAACAGCCAATTTAGTAAAAATGTTTCTGTTAAAGCACGGACTTATAAAGTCTCAGGATTCTAGCAAAGGAGAGATCAAATTTTTTGTTACTGATTCTCCTAAAAGAAGCCTAGAGGTCAGTAACCGAATGTTGAGTGGAATAAACTTGAAATATAGCGGATTGGTAGATATCGGTCCATAAGAAAGAGATAGGAGACAAATAATGTCCACAAGGCTTGATGGAAGAAGGTGGGATCAATTGCGAGAGGTAACCATAGAGCGTGGCACAGCAATATATGCTGAGGGCTCGGCCTTAATAAAATCGGGGAACACTCAAATATTATGTACCGCAACGGTTTCAAAGGGGGTTCCAATCTTTTTAAGGGACTCGGGGCAGGGATGGATTACAGCTGAGTACGCTATGCTGCCTAGGGCCACTGGCATGCGTACCAAGAGGGAGCGTCGAGGGGCAGGCGGTAGAACGATGGAAATACAACGACTTGTAGGGAGATCGCTCCGTTCTGTAGTTGATTTAACCCAACTTGGTGATAGGACAATAACAGTTGATTGCGACGTTTTGCTGGCTGATGGTGGAACTAGAACAGCTGCAATAACAGGGGCATTCGTTGCCTTATCAGACTCAATTAACAATTTGGTCGCGGACGGGCAAATTGCAAGGAACCCAATAAAAGAGCATGTTGCAGCTATTTCAGTTGGGATTTTAAAAGGTAAAGCTGCATTGGACCTTTGTTATGAAGAGGACAGCTCTGCCGAGGTTGATATGAATATAGTGATGACTGGATCCGGTAAATTCGTTGAAATACAAGGAACTGCAGAAAGGGAGCCTTTTAGCTGGGAAAAAATGAATGACCTTATGCGCCTTGCAGAGACTGGAATAGGAAAACTGTTAGAAACACAACGAGCAGTGCTTGCCCAATAGGTAAAAACACTAAAAATAAAAGAGTTTATAATGAAGTTGACCCTTGACTGGCTTTTTATCTTCATACTATTATCCTTATTCTTATTTTTTGATAGCAAGGTCTGCGCAAAAGAGGAACAGTGAAAAGGACTTATCAACCGCACAACATTAGCAGAAAAAGGGTACATGGGTTTATGTCCCGGATGAAAAGCAAGGGAGGCAGGGCTGTACTCAAGAGACGTCGTGCAAAGGGAAGGAAACGACTCACAGTCTAAATAACATGTCTTTTAAACGAAAAGACAGGTTGCTGATGCGGTCTCAGTTCTTAAATGTATTTAGAACAGGACTACGCAAGAAAAATTCGAATATTCTGTTTATCTATAAACCCAACGGAATGGGATTGTCTAGGCTGGGACTAGACGTGCCTCGTAAGGTAGGAAAAGCCCATCTCCGCAACAGAATAAAACGTTTGATCAGGGAAATATTCAGGAAACAACGAAACTTCTTCCCTGAACATTTAGACATTATTGTAAAGGTGATCCCTGGAGATTTAGCGTTAGACTACCAGGCGATAGAGCAAGAATTTATAAGATTAGTCAAAACATTTGATAGCGGCCGTAAACAATAACAAAATACGGAGACTTAAATAACGGCCCGGTTGGAATTTGTATGAAGCGAGTTATTATTTTTCTTATCAGAGTTTATAAACTAGCTCTATCTCCACTGATGCCCCCGGCCTGTGGTTACTATCCATCTTGTTCACAATATGCCAAAGAAGCATTGGAACGTTACGGTATATTTCGAGGTGGAATTATGGCATTTCGTAGGCTTCTTCGGTGCACACCGTTTCACAAGGGGGGGTACGATCCAGTTCCGTAGATGATAGATAAAAACTTTGTCGTTGGCCTGCTTTTGGCTATAACAGTTGTTATAACCTACAACATGTATTACGAATACAAGTTCGGAGATTATTACCGCGCACAAGAAAAAATAGCCGCAGAGAAAAAAATAATAGAAGAAACAGGCGAGAAAAAGGAATTAGTAGAGGAAAGAGCAAGCAACCAGCCCATTGCTCCCAACGACAGAGAAAGTTCTAACCAAGGCACATCTAGAGTCGGTATTAATGCAGAAGGCCCTGCCGGTGATTCTATTAATAAGCCCAACTTAAATACTAACCAAAAAACAATAAGGATTAATAACGGCTTGGTTGAAATTGTTTTATCCAACAAAGGCGCTATTTTACAAGAATATAAACTTACTAAATATGCTGACAATAAAAACCAGCACATTGACCTAATATATAAACCAACAGATTTCGTTACAGAGCAGGACAGGCTTGAGCGTATTGCTCAGGAAAATGGCGATAAGAATTTTTCGCGCCTGCACAAATATCCCACAATGGGATTAAAATTTCCCAATTATGCTTTTTCAAAACGCATAAACGAGGCTTTTTTCACCCTAACAGAGCAACGTGAGTACATTGAGCTTCGTTCAGGTGATAAACCGCTACGCATAGAGTATAGATTGGCTGACGAGTCTGGAGTAGTGGTCACTAAAAGCTATGTATTTTACCCTGAAGATTACAAATTTGAAGTTGAGATTGCTGTAAAATCCACCCCGAAATGGGGTGTATTTAATTATTCGCTTGTGTGGTTCGGCTTGGGTGATGAAGAAACAGATTTTATTTCATTCTATTCCTATAACTGCCCTATCATCAAAGAAGGCGATAAAAGTCCTTTATTCGTGGAGACCCTAGATGAAACGGACAAGCCTTTTGAGGAGTACGAAGGAAATATAAAATGGTCAGCGCTCACGCACAGATATTTCACAGTATTTGCTATGTTTCAAGACATGCCAACGTCTTATGTAAAAACAACATATATAAGTGATTCAGATGCCACACTTGAATGGCGTCTTAATTCAACTTTGTCGCATCAACCTACCGTGGCGTCTTTTTATGTAGGACCAAAAACCCACGAACAACTAAATAAGTACAAAGACAATGTTTCGTCCATTATAAATTATGGGTGGTTCGACATTCTTGCTAGACCAATGTACTGGCTGATGGAATTATTTTTCAAGTGGACTGGCAATTGGGGATGGTCAATAATTTTGTTGACCGTAGTCACTAAAGTGCTTTTCTTTCCTTTGACTCAGAGAGGTTTCAAAAGCATGCAAAAACTTCAGAAGCTACAGCCGCATATGAAAAAGCTTCAGGATGTATATAAAGATGATAAAGAAAAATTAAATCAAGAAATGATGAGCCTTTATAAGGAGCATAAAGTTAACCCAGTGGGGGGTTGTATGCCTCTAATTCTGCAAATACCAATTTTCTTTGCTCTTTACAAGGTTTTGCTGGAATCGATAGAACTTAAAGGAGCTGAGTGGATATTTTGGATTAAGGATCTGTCCTTACAAGATCCATATTATATAACGCCGGTGTTTATGGGGGCGAGCATGCTGATTCAGCAAATGATGACGCCCAAGACAGGCGACCCGATGCAAAGAAAGGTGATGATGGCAATGCCGGTAATCTTCACTGTCATGTTTCTTCAATTCCCATCGGGACTTGTCATATACTGGCTTGTCAACAACATCCTTACAATTGGCCAACAATGGTTGATTAATCGTGAAACCAAGTGAGAAAAACTATGGATTGGGTTGAATCAGAAGGAACCACTAGAGAGGAAGCAGAAAAACGAATCTTAGAAACTCTGGGATTAAGCAACATTGAAAACGTTGAAATAGAAGAATTGAGAGTGACAAGAAAGTTTCTAGGTATGGGCGGACGAACAGTTCGGTTGAGGGGACGAATAAAGTCTGATGAAAAGGTAGAGAGTAATAATATGCTCGTTTCAACCCAACAAGAGCCGCCTGTTGAAGCAGAGCCTGAGCAAGAGCAAACTCCTTTGGAATTTTTGTCCGGTACTAACAAATATCGCCCATGGGTAACAGAAGGAGCAAGCGCGATAATAATCCCACAGGAGGGCCGAGGGTTTGGTAAAAGAAAATACTCGTCAACGCCTGATGATCAAGATCGATATTTAGATGACAACTCTTTAAACGGGGAGAACGAAAATGTCGACCGGCAAGAGGAGCCTGATGACGAAGATGAGTTTCAAGCTACCGATTATACAGACGATATAGATTCTCCTGCAACAGATGAAGACCGTGATAAGGCAGTTACTTTCATGCAAGGCATGCTAGAGCATATGGGTATAGAAGGCAGTATGGTTGGCCACAAATTATCAGATCGATTGCTTATACAGATTAATTCTGAAAGTGGTGGATTGTTAATTGGCCGTAGAGGGGGAACCTTGGATTCAATGCAATATCTGGTAGATATTGCGGTGAACCGTAAACGTACAGATAGGCTACGCGTTATTTTAGATACAGAACATTACAAAGAAAAGCGTCGTTTTCACATATACCAGGTCGCAATGGATGCTGCAAAAAAGGTCATAACTGAAAAACGGTCCCTGCGACTACAACCTATGAGTCCAGCTGAGCGCCAGATTGTCCACAGCACTCTGGCCGACAATCAAAAAGTGGAAACCATTAGCGAAGGTCAGGGTAACCGTCGCAGGGTTGTTGTCTACTTGAACGATGAACGTTAGAATATTTACTTTGTAGCGCTTACTACCACCATAGTTATCTTTTTTCTTGCCTTACTTACAAAAGATTGTTTTTATGTGCTTAAGAACAATCCCACGTTTGGTGATATTTATGAATCAATGCGGCTATTCAAGCAGCAGAAACACATGTCTACAAAGTATAAATATGTAGATAACAATGCACAACGCACTTTTGTATAACAGGAAAAGTAGTATGGGTACGCAGGTTAAACAGGAAGAAACCATCGTTGCAGTATCATCCCCAACGGGAGAGGGTGGAGTGGGAATGATTAGAATGTCTGGAATTGGCGCTTTAAACATTTTACAGACTATGTTTAGGGGTCCATCTGGTAAACCGCGGAATGAGTTTGAATCTCACAGGGTCTACTATGGGTTCGTTGCAGACACTACGGAAACTAAGATTGACGAGACGCTTGTTGTGGTAATGAAGTCACCTAAGACTTACACGAGGGAAGATGTCGTTGAAATATCGTGTCATGGCGGTATCGTTGTACTTCGGAAAATTTTACAGGCGTGCGTTAAACTAGGAGCAAGAATGGCCGAAGCTGGCGAGTTTTCAAAACGGGCATTTTTAAATGGGCGAATTGATCTTGTTCAAGCAGAGGCTATCATTGATATGATAAAAACCAAATCAGACAAAGGTTGGCGCACCGCATTCTCTCAGTTGGACGGAAAACTTTCCAAGCGGTTGGACAATATAGAAAATTTACTTGTTAGCATAATAGCTGATATTGAAGTGTCCATTGATTTCCCCGATGAGGATATTGAACTGGCAAATGACGTAACTGTACTAGCGAAGCTTCAAAAGTTATCCCGAGACATCGATAAAATAACATGCACTTATGGAGTTGGAAGAATTTATAGGGATGGCATTTCTATTGCAATAACAGGGAAACCAAACGTAGGGAAATCAAGCCTAATGAATGCTTTGTTGGAAAGGGATCGAGTAATAGTAACCGATACCCCTGGTACAACCAGAGATTCCATTGAGGAGTCCCTGCAAATAGGCGGCGTGGCTGTTAAAATAGTTGATACTGCAGGCGTGCGCAAGGCATCTGACAATGCTGAACAGCTTGGAGTTAGTCGAGCACTAAAAGTTGCTTTTGATTCCGATATACGGTTAATTATGTTTGATGGTTCTAAATCGCTTGACGATGATGATAGGAAACTTGCTGAGGAGCTTTACACAAGGTTTGCTGAAAAAGGCTCAATTCTGACAATAATAAACAAAAATGATTTGCCACAGGTCATATCAGATTCCATCGTTTCTCCTATGGATAAATCCTCGATTATCAGAATCGCTGCAAAAACCGGTGATGGAGTTGATCTATTGAAGCTGGCTATCTCTAAACTCATTGAAAAAATGGGCATTAACCTTGAGGATGGCCCAGTTTTGACTCGCGAAAGACATCTTGCCAGAATGCGGGCGATGACGGAATCTGTTGGAAGGGCAATATCAGCCTTAAAGGCTAAAATGAGCCGAGAGTTCATTGCAGCTGACCTCCAGGAAGCAAAGGAATCGCTTGAGGAGCTCACTGGTAAAGTTGTAGACGATCAAGTAATTGATAAGATTTTTAATGAAATGTGTATTGGGAAATGATTTGGTCATCAGTTTAATACTTCGGTGCGTGAAAGTGATTTATCAAAATTGATAAATCGCCTGCGGGATCTGAATCAGGTGCGTGGTAATTTATACACTATTTTTTGACCTAATAAGGGGTAATATTGGTTAGCAGGGCCGGTTTTGATGTCATTGTTGTTGGCGGTGGACATGCTGCCTGTGAAGCGGCACTGTCTAGTGCACGGATGGGTTCGAAAACACTGATGATAACAATAAATGTCGATCAGATAGCACAGATGAGCTGCAACCCGGCAATCGGAGGATTAGCCAAAGGACATCTTGTAAGAGAAATAGACGCACTAGGTGGCGAGATGGGAAAGTGCATTGATGCCACAGGAATACAATTTAGAATGTTAAACCGTTCTAAAGGCCCGGCTGTTCGAGGTCCCCGTGCCCAGGCTGACAAGATGCTTTACAAGGCTAAAATGCGCACCACGCTAGAAAATCAGTCAGGCCTGTTCATCAAACAAGGCCAAGTGAAAAAATTGATAATAAATTCGCGTGAAGTTATCGGTGTTTTGACAGAGCTCGGCGAGAAAATTTTGGCTAATAGTGTAATAGTTAGTACTGGAACTTTTCTTGATGGACTTATACATATAGGTCTTAGTAGTTTTCCGGCGGGCAGGGCTGGAGAAATTGCCAGCATTGGATTAAGCGGGCAGCTTCGTGAATTAGGTTTTACTGTAGGTAGACTTAAAACTGGTACACCAGCTAGGTTGGATGGAACAACAATTGACTACGCAAAAACAGAGCTACAGCCAGGTGACGAGGATTCGGTAAATTTTTCATTCTTCTATGCTGGTAAAAAGGAAAAACAAACCAACTGTCATATTACCCATACAAATGAAACTACACAGCAGATAATAGAAGATAACCTTGATAGATCTCCTTTATATACAGGGGTTATCCAGGGTGTGGGTCCTCGCTACTGTCCATCAATAGAGGATAAGGTTAAGCGCTTTCCCGAAAAGCGTAGACATCAAGTATTTCTTGAACCGGAGGGGTTGTACACTAATGAAATTTATCCCAATGGTTTGAGTACATCCTTACCATTCGATGTTCAACTCAAGTTTTTACGTAGCATACAAGGACTAGAAAATGTAGAGATAGTTAGACCTGGCTATGCCATTGAATATGATTTCTGCACTCCAACGCAGCTCTATCCAACGCTAGAGACAAAAAGAATTAGTGGTTTATTTTTTGCAGGCCAAATAAACGGTACATCCGGCTATGAAGAAGCTGCTGCCCAGGGGCTAGTTGCAGGTATAAATGCGTCACTTAGGTGTTGCGGGGAAGAACGGCTGGTGCTCACTCGACAAAATTCTTATATTGGTGTGCTTATTGATGATCTTGTAACTAAAGGAACTGAAGAGCCATACAGGATGTTTACATCTAGAGCAGAGTTCCGCTTACTGCTGAGACCGGATAACGCTGACCTTAGGCTATGCGACATCGGGAAAAAGGTAGGATTACTTAGCTATCATGACTTCTCCCTGTTTGACTCTAAGAGAAAGCGAATTAATTTTGAAAAGGATCGACTGAAAAGCATCAGGCTGCCTTATGGAAAATTGACACCAGCGGACGAAACGAACATAGGCGGTAAAATACCTGAGTCTGGAATAATTTTGTGGGAACTACTTAAAAGACCAGAAATGTGTGTTTCGTCATTGCCCTGGTACAAACCCAGCCCAGGCTTAGCAATAGAAGAAGCAGAACAACTGGAAATTGAGTGCAAATACGAGGGCTACATTGCAAGACAAGAAAAACTAGTTCATAAAACTAAAAAATCAGAGGATAAAAAATTTCCGATTGGGTTCAAATTTTCAAGCACTCCAGGATTATCAATGGAAGTTATTGAAAAGTTAGAGCTAGTGCGTCCTATTAGCCTGGGACAGGCATCGCGCATATCTGGTATTACCCCAGCTGCATTATCAATTTTGCATATTTATTTAGAGAAACTCTCTTTGGAGCAAACGGGTGGAGGAGTTTAAGGCAAAGTTTGAAGGCGATGTGTTCAACCGGCTGCAATTATTTAATGAAGAACTTGTAAAATGGAACCGAAAATTTTCATTCACCTCCATTCCGGAACATTTAATTTTTAAAAGACTTATTGCTCCTTCTGCTTGGCTTGGGAACTATTTATCTGGTCAAACCTCTCAAGACATTGTAGATTTTGGAACTGGCTTTGGAATTCCTGGGATACCCATGTTGATTGCTGACAACTCTAATAAATACCTTCTGATAGATAGTCATACAAAAAAAACTGAATTTATGCGCCATATATTACGAAGTAATATATTGATTAATAAGGATTTATGCCGAATTCAACAGGCCAGGGTTGAAGAAGGACTTTGGAGTAGCCCTGCATCAATTTTGGTTTGTCGTGCAGCTGGTAAAATGGAGGAGATTGCTACTCTATTCCAAGGAAAAATGGCAAAAGGGGCAGTCGCTTATTTTTTCAAGGGCGACAATACCCGTGTTGAATTAAAGAAACTGTATAGTAAATATCCCAATGCATCGCACGAGATTATAGAAGTGCCTGAATTTTTTGGCAATTTGAGAATAATACGATTAACAGGGGCTTTTTATTAAGCCAGCAATCGATGTTTCACGTGAAACATCGGAGGGCTCACGTTTTAAGAATGTTCAAGTCCCTTGTGCGAATTTTACAATAAGGCAAATTATAAACATAAATTCACTTTTCTTCTTGTTTTAAATAATTGCCAGTTGTTATACTCCCCTTAACTGATTTTCCAGCATGAAAATAATGAAAACAGTTTAAAAGAAAGTTATCACCGCTTTTTACATGAAAAAAGTCATTGCTGTTACCAATCAAAAAGGTGGAGTTGGTAAAACTACGACAGCAGTAAACTTAAGCGCATCTCTCGCCTTGGGTGGTGAAAACGTCTTACTGCTTGATATTGACCCGCAGGGCAATGCATCTTCTGGCCTGGGATTACAAAAACCCGATGATAACGCAAATATGTATAAGGCATTGATGGATGGAGTTGTTGAATCATCAATGATTATCGATACAGCAGTTGACAGGCTGAAAGCTATTCCCTCCTCAACGGACTTGTATGGTGCTGAAATAGAATTAGTTAGCTTTGAAAACAGGGAAAACAGGTTGCTAGGGCTTATTGAGCAGATCAAAGCAGATTTTGATTATATAATAATCGACTGTCCCCCCTCACTGGGAATACTCACATTAAATGCTCTCAGCGCTGCCGATTCAGTAATAATCCCTTTACAAACAGAATACTTTGCTCTTGAAGGGTTGAGTCAGCTAGATAGAACAATATCCATGGTTCGTGACGCGTTTAACCCCGACCTTACAATAGAAGGTATTTTATTTACTATGGTCGATAGTAGAACGGTCCTTTCCCAGCAGGTAATGAAAGAAGTTAAAGATTATTATGGCAAGCGAGTGTTCACCACCATAATACCAAGGAACGTGAGACTTTCTGAGGCACCTTCACACGGAGTTCCTATTATAGTTTATGATGACAGGTCGAAAGGTGCGGATGCATACATGGATTTGGCCATTGAATTAACTAGCAACCACGCTAGTAGCATTGACGTAAACGGCAAAGAAGCATCGCATTTTCAACAAAAAGCTGGAAATATTTAATTTATTTGGAGTTAATTATGAAGCGAAAGGCACTTGGCAGGGGTCTTGATGCGCTAATTCCGTCAAAAACCAGGGAAATAGCAACTGGTGAAAGGATAGAAAGTATTGCTGTTGACGAAATTCGCCCAAATAGGGATCAACCACGTACCGTTTTTGACCAGGATTCGCTATTAGAGCTATCCAACTCGATTAAGGAAAGAGGCGTAATTCAACCAATCATTGTAACAAAGAAACGCCAGGGGTACGAGTTGGTGGCAGGAGAGAGAAGGTGGCGTTCAGTTAAGTTATTGGGAATAAAGGAGATACCTGCAATAGTAAGGGTAGTACGCGACTCTGATTCCCTTGAACTTGCCTTAATTGAAAATATCCAGCGTGAAGACCTAAACCCAATTGAAGAAGCCATTGCTTATGAGAAGCTATTGAAAGAATATGCCTTAACGCAGGAAATGCTATCAAAGAAAGTTGGTAAGAACAGATCTTCCATTGCCAACTTCCTGCGCCTTCTTAAATTGCCAGATCAAATAAAAGATGACCTTTCGAATGGACGGTTGACAATGGGACATGCCCGTGCCCTCTTATCGCTAGAAACTGATCAAGAAAGAATGGCATTACGTGACCAAATCATTAACCTGGGTCTAAATGTCCGCCAAACAGAAGATGAATCGAGTAAAAGAAAAGGCAGGGTTAATAAAACCGTCCCTCCACAAGACATATTTCTTGAACGTGTGCGTTTAGATCTGGAACGCAAAATGGCTGCAAAAGTTGAAGTAAAAGCTTCAAGCAAAAAAGGCGGAGTTATTAAAATTAGATATACCGACGTGGATGATCTTAACAGGATAATTGCACTCTTTGACAGTGGCCATGAATGAATGGTTTAATCGCTTCAGCATGTAACCCTTTTGTTAAACGGGTTTTATAGCCAATAGCAAATAAAAATATATTGCCGTAATGGCTACTTTGAATTAAAATCCAATTACTAAAAAGCCTTGCAACAACAGGTATATACAAATGGTAGAAGACATAATTGAAAAGGGAGCAATCGAAGGTTTTATTGGTAACGGAACCACTTTTGAAGGCGTAATTTCTTTGAAAGGTACTGTTCGCATTGATGGTGAAATTAATGGTGAAATTAATGGCGGGGATGAGGACAATCTTTTCATAGCCGAGTCGGCTGTTGTTAAGGCTAATGTGAAAATTGGTACACTCATAGTTCATGGCCACTTAGAAGGTAACGTGGAAGTTTCTAAAAATCTGCAAGTATCAAACAAAGGAAAAATCCTGGGCAGTATCACCTCAAAAAGCCTTTTATTAGATGGTGATGGCACCATAGAAGGTGCAACTATTACAACAGAAGAAGATTTTACCCTGGGCGAGTCGGTAGTTGTTAAGGCTGATGCGAAAGTTGGGAGTTTGTTTGTGAATGGAGAAATAAAAGGCAATATAGTTGCCAACAAAAAAATTGATATCGCCAATACTGGCAAAGTTTATGGCAATATAAGCACACCGGTACTGCATATTGATGAAGGCGGAATTCTGGAAAGTAAAGTTTCCATGGCCGGAAATGGAAAAACCGGCTTAATACTCGAAGACCAAACAAAAAAAATAAGGTAAAAGTAATAGCCTAACAGGTAAAAGACCCCTTCCATATTTTATAGCAGCACCGTTTTGTTTACATTGGTGGAGTCTAACCAGTTGTGTTTATTTTATGCGCCCGTAGCTCAACTGGATAGAGTTCCGGACTTCGAATCCGGTGGTTGCAGGTTCGAATCCTGCCGGGCGTGCCATTTATTGCAATGCAAATTTTTAAGTTTAAAAAGATTTTGCATTTCAGTACAACCGATTTGGCAATCATTTTGGGCCGTTAGCTCAGTTGGTAGAGCAGCTGACTCTTAATCAGCGGGTCGCAGGTTCGAGCCCTGCACGGCTCACCATTTTTCAATTAAAATGATTATAGAGGCAGAAGAAGCCGGCATTTTTGATTTAGAAAATGCTTGAAGGGATCTAGAACAAAGAGAAGAAATGGTGTATCCGCTAAAAACGTTCGGGCTGTTTTTAGTCACGGCAGTGGCTGAAATTGGTGGCTGTTATTTAGTATATATGTGGCTAAGGCTTGGCAAATCCGTTACATTGCTTCTCCCCGCCGGGATAGTTCTAGCGATATTCGCAGTGCTGTTGACGCTGCATCCGATGCCTGCGGGAAGGACCTATGCCGCATATGGAGGAGTATATGTTGCTTCAGCGATGTGCTGGCTATGGTTTATAGAAGGTATCAAACCAGATCTATGGGACATAACTGGAGCATCGGTAGCCGTTTTGGGAATGTTAATTATTGCTTTTGCGCCCCACGGGTCATGACTTACAAACTGTCAAAAGATTCAAAGTATGGAAGTCTCAACACCATACAAAAAGTATTTTTATTAGTAATAATACTGACGGCTATTGCTGGATTCACCATGCTTGTAGTGGTGAACGTTTATGGAGCATGGGTAGGTGCTGACGCCCTCTACCACAGGCAGGAAGTAATGTTGGGAGTAATTGTTGCTTCTGTTGCAGGGATTTATCTTTTTAGAAATAAAAAAGAAGACTAGCACATCCTTAGCATCACCTTAGTTCTTCCAACCTGCCCCTCACAGACAAACTGATCACCCTTGTCTTTCCGCATCAATCTTTTCCAACTGTCTACCGGAATCATAAATATTTATTAACTGGACGGACAAACAATCTTAGCTTGTTATTGTGGTTTGCTAAGGCTAAGATGCGCACTCATCCAGTTTTCGAGGCCTGCGGGTAGCTTTAAGAAGCTGAAAAGGAAGATGGTGAAATTCCATCACGGACCCGCCGCTGTGACCGTGGACTGGCAGTGCAATAGCCACTTGGATTTTTAAAGTTCAGGGAAGGCGCATTTGCCGGGTTGATACGGGAGTCAGAATACATGCCAGCAGGATGCCATTTGGAACCGGCGCTTGAAAACATTTGGGGTGGCGAGGATCCATCCCATTTTGACAAATTCTTTCCGGCAAGGATGGATTGAGGTCAGATAAGCGCAGGTTCACTCACGTAAGTGGTTTTCTGCTTCTCACCACCATGCCAGGGAAACAACAAACTGGAGAGAGAAGATGAGCCAAAGTTTTAAAGAAAATCAAGCGCCGGATTATTCCTTCAGCAATGAAAAGAGGCAAGGTGTATACGAAGCAATAGCCCTCCGCAGGGATATCAGGAGTTTTTTGCCAAATCCCATACCTGATGAAAAGCTGGGAAGGATACTCGAGGCTGCCAACATGGCACCATCCGTTGGTTTTATGCAGCCATGGGACTTCATTATTGTTAAGGATTTTGATACTCGCAATAAACTCCATGCTCATGTCGATTCTGAGAGACGACATGCTGCAGATGGTTTTGAAGGTAAAAGAAAGGAGAGTTACAGTTCTCTAAAACTCGAGGGAATACTCGACGCCCCTGTAAATATTCTTGTGACCTGTGATCCCTCCCGATTTGGGCCGTCTGTAATCGGACGTAACACAATCCGCGAAACCGATGTATTCAGTGCTGTTTGTGCTGTACAGAACCTTTGGCTCGCTGCCAGAGCAGAAGGAATTGGGGTCGGCTGGGTGAGCATTTTAAAAAACGAGTTCCTCCGTCATATTTTTCACATACCGGCGCATATTATTCCCGTGGCATATCTATGTGTAGGATATACGGAGGATTTTGATGATACTCCCCTGCTCCAAAAAATTGGCTGGTTACCAAAAAGAGAGTTGGACGAAACAATTCATTCTGAGGAATGGGGTAAAAAACCCGCAGCCGGTTAATATATTGCGGGATGGCGGGAGTAAAGTAGAACTAGAGAACGAACTTTAACAGCATCTAAAAAACTTAATTAAGGGAAATACTCTCCTCGCCATCCCCGGAGGCAAAAACAATCTACAGTTATATTAAACAAAATCTTTCTAAACAAATAATGCAGGTTAAATGGAGAAACTATGAATTTAATTTAACGAGAAAATGTATTCTTAACATGCAGAATATGATTAAATACTGGGAGTTAAATCAATACCGGCTCATGATGCTGTCTTAAAGGTGAACTGTAATGTACCTGTGCCTGCATTCTTTTCCTTACAACAGGGAGCCATGGAAAAAGGTGTTAAATGGATTTTGAGAAAATAAAAAAAGAGGCTGAGGCAGGCGAAGCAACAGCGCAAAACGATCTTGGTTGGATGTACCACTTTGGCAAAAAGGTGTCACAGGATTTAGAAAAGGCCGCCGAATGGTACCGTAAGGCAGCCAAGCAGGGGGACGCACCTGCACAGTACAATCTTGGTGTTATGTACGCCAAAGGTGAGGGTGTTGAACAAAGTCATCAAAAAGCTGTTAAATGGTATCGCAGAGCGGCCAAGCAAGGGTTTGCCAAGGCGCAGTCTAATCTTGGTGTGATGTATGACCTCGGCGATGGCGTAGAACAGGATTTCAAGGAAGCCCTTAAGTGGTACCGCAAGGCTTCCTTGCAGGGGCTGGCTGATGCCCAGTTCAACCTTGGCGTGATGAACGAGGATGGTAAAGGTGTGCGGCAGGACAAAATAACGGCCCTTATGTGGTACAACATTGCAACTGCAAATGGTGTCAGAGAAGCGATGCAAAGAAGGGACATTATTTCAATCGGTATGCCTGCCGCGGATATAGAGAGGGCAAAAGAACGAGCCAAGTTTGTATGGAATGAAACCAGGGAAAAAATGCAAAAAGCAAAGGGGACTGATAGTCCCAATTAGGCATTCTTTAATTATCACCAACATACCCTGCCCCTCCATTTGTAACGATCCAGACCGTTTGATTTAACTGTTCGCTGAGCAGCAAGACCGAGTGTAGAATGTAGTTTATTACTGTTAGAAGTTTTAGTCTGGACTTATGATGTCTCATTCAAATTTAAAGAGGGCCGCTATACAGGAGCATTTGAATGCGGGGATCAGGCATGTTTAACCGGTGATACACACTAAGCCGGGAGTAATTGCCGGGATTGCTGTCCTCACCCTATTCGGCTGGGCATATATTTTCTGGATGGCGTTAATAATGGACGTATCGTCGTCACTCCTGATTATTCCACAGTCAAAACCCTGGACACTTTTCTATGCCACGATGGTATTTATCATGTGGGCCATAATGATGATTGCGATGATGCTGCCATCTGCCTCACCAGCCATATTAATCTATGAAAAAATAGTCACTGGTAAATCCCAGACTGAAAACCCATTGTGGCTGACTACACTTTTTACAAGTTCGTACCTTTTGACCTGGATGTTGTTCAGCCTTGCGGCCACGGCAGCGCAATGGTGGTTGCATTCTGTCTCATATCTTTCACCTATGATGGCCATCACCGACAAATACATAGGTGGGGCTATTTTAATAGCCGCATCTGTCTATCAAGTGTCGCCCATAAAGGACGCATGCCTGAAGCATTGTCGTTCTCCCATGGGATATTTCATCACCAATTGGCGTGATGGGGCAAAGGGATCCTTTACAATGGGTTTCATGCACGGCATGTATTGCGTGGGGTGCTGCTGGGCCTTAATGGCGGTATTGTTTTTCACTGGCATGATGAACCTGCTATGGGTGGTAGCGATTTCCATTTTTGTACTGGTAGAAAAGATCACATCTACAGGAGATAAGATAGCTTATTTATCCGCGTTTTTACTTTTCTTTGCGGGACTTTGGGTGATACTTGGTTAGTCAGCCATCTAAATGGTCTAGTTTTGATTTGAGGCGTAATCGAATTTTGCTGTAAACCCGCATCTTTCCACAAAATCCCATTGAAATTCGTCCACGTTAACATTAAGAGTGGATATGGATTCCTGCCCAATATTCTCATGACCCGGCAGACCGCATGTCACATCACCCTTGTACTCTGCCATTCGATCCACATGCGCTTTAATAACGTCGCCAACTTTTATCCACATGTTGTCAGTCGAATGGTCCAACTCTATATGGGCGCTGCGTACATCGCGAAACTGTGCCACTCCACGAGCGAATAAAATGTTGCCCCCTGCCTTGCCCAGGAATATCTGTTCCAAAGCATGATGCTGGTTTTCATTGGCTCTATCATCCAAGTAGGCAATTATATCCCAAGGCTCATTTCCAGTTCCATCATGCCAAATTCCCACCATGACCACCCTAAGGCCATCAAGAACTACATCGTTGTAACAGCCCTCGGTAATCTCCCATGAAAGGGCATAGTTGCAGGTCTCATAGGTAGCCCTGCCTTTTGCGATACCATCCACTTTACGGCATGGACAAATAGCCTCACAGTTGCACGCCTCGTAATACGTTCCCTTTGCAAACCAGTTATTTTCCACCATGGTTCCGCGTCCATTTAATTATGGAACTAATGTACTTCATTCCAAGTTAAGTTTACCCTTTTACAATCCTGATCGGTTTAAAATTTGGCATTCATTTTACAGAATTAAATTTTTACTTGTTTTTTTCCTTTCCTTTTTAAGATTTTCCCCTACGGGAAAATCTTATTATTAACATCTCCTTTTCTACGTTATTCTATATACAGTATCTCAACCCGACTTTCGTATTGCGTGTGGCAGGCCATCATAGGGAGATACTAGTTTTGATTTTTATCAATGGAAACAGTTGTTCTAACTGAAAGTCACTAAGTGTAGAATGGAATTAAATATTAATAGGGTTAGTACACACATGTCGGCTTATTCTATTTCCTCCAAAATACATGTTCGTTTATCTATATCAGTGGTTTTTTTGGTTTCGGCCATTCTATGTGGCTGTGCATCCGGTGGAAATTCTTACAACAAGACCAGTGAAGAGTTCAAGGAAGTAAAACGGCAGTCCAAGTTTGGGGATGTAGAGGCAAAGTATAGCCTTGGAGAAATGTACTACAAAGGCGAGGGCGTTGTGCAGAATTACAGAAAAGCGGCAAGATGGTATAGCTTGGCAGCGAAGAGGGGGCATGCAAAAGCACAGTACAGCCTTGGGGTGATGTACTATAAGGGTGAAGCTTTTGAACAGGACTACAAAAAAGCCGCTGAATGGTATCGTAAGGCGGCTTTGCAGGAGGTTGCATGGGCTGCGTACAACCTTGGTGAGATGTACGACAAAGGTGAGGGTGTACTCCAGGATAAAATTACCGCCAACATGTGGCTTCTTGTTGCAGGGGTTAATGGCCTGAAGGAAGCGAGGAGTAGACGGGGCCTTATTGCAAAGAACATGATCGCAGAAGAGATAGAAAAGTCAAAGGAACGGGCTAGAAATTGCATACTTTCAGACTACACGAACTGTGATTGAATGAAGCACCGAGTTAAGTGTTTTTTAAAGGGGCTGAAGCTGCTGTTAAAAAAGGATGTACTCATTCTCTTGGGTGATAGTGGTTTTATTGAAGCTATGTATCGTGTTTTATTAGGACGCCCTTCCGATCCTGAAGGGAAAGAGAATTATCTTCGGGCTTTTGAACGTGGGGACAAAACAAGGATAGATATAGTACAAGAAATCATTGAATCGGATGAATATCGCAACAATCTGACAAACAAAAGAATAAAATACGATTACAATCTTCTACTGAAAGACTTTGTTAAGCTTTTTGATGTAAAAGGGGTTTTGCCCTATACGGAGGATCCTCCATTTGATGGACCGTTGTTATGCGGGTTGGCTGATCCCAGACTATGGCTTGATGAGGAATGGTTTGAGATCTTGAAGAGTCTCAAAGTCATTCCTGAAGATTTGAGAATGATGCATCGAAAAGGCTACGAGTGGGTGCATGTCTGTTTTGCACTGGGGAAACTTGGTGTTATCAATGAAGGTGCAAGATGCCTCGGTGTGGGTGCTGGGCATGAGCCAGTATCCTACTGGTTAGCTAACAGAACCGGCCACGTTGTGGCCATTGATCTATACAAAGACGATAGCGACTGGGCCAATCATGGCGGTAGTGAAGGTGATTCCTCGGTTATAAATGACCCTGGTAAATATGCGCCTTTCCCTTATCGTAAAGAGAGATTAGAATTCAAACGAATGGATGGAAGGGATCTTAACTTTGAAGACAATTCATTCGATATTGTTTTTACTATATCGTCTATAGAACATTTTGGAGGACACAGCCAGTCTGCTAAATCAATGGCTGAAATAGGGCGAGTTTTGAAACCAGGCGGGGTAGCTGCCGTTGTAACTGAGCTAATCATTAACGATAAAGAGCACGAAGAATTTTTTTCTTTGGATCAGCTAATTAAATATGTAATAGCCCCATCTGGACTAAAACTGGTTCAGACACCGGTTTTTGAAGTTCCGAGATACGCCCTGGAGCATCCGTCTGTTATGCCAAAAGAGAGTACCTTAACCCCTCATTTTGTTCTTGATATCAATGGTGTCATTTATACTTCTGTCTGTTTAATGTTGCGAAAGTAGAGGTTAAATGGATTTCCAGGAAATCAAACAAAAAGCTGAGCAGGGGGATGTTGATGCACAGTATAACCTTGGCAAGATTTATCGGAAAGGTGAAAACGTAGCACAAGACTACAAAGAGTCTGCAAAGTGGTACCATATGGCAGCCGAGCAGGGGAATGTTGGTGCACAGATTAACCTTGGTGTAATGTACCGAAAAGGTAAGGGCGTAACAAAGGACCACAAGGAGTCCGTTAAGTGGTTTACCAGGGCAGCAAAGCAGGGAAGTATGATTGCGCAAGACAACCTTGCCTTCATTTATGCCATAGGCCTGGGAGTGCCGCGGGACAGGGTGACCGCCTACATGTGGTATGTCATTGCAAGTGCGAGTGGTCATAGACTTGCAGAGACAGAAAAGAATCTTATTGCTAAAGAAATGACTGAGACAGAGATAAAAATGGCAAAGAAACGGGCTGAAAACTGTGTGAAATCAAATTTTAAGAACTGCGATTAAATGTGGTTTCATTTTCCATTCCTTTCTTGTTAATGGTTGACTTGCCTAAAAGTTCAGTGCTGAACTTTTCACTGCCAGTCAATTGACTGGCAATTGACTATAAAGGTAGTTCTGACGGTTCAACCGAGCACTCTTTAATCCATACTAACCCCGACACCTAGCGAAAAAGTACCCTGGGTACTTTTCTACCTAGTATGGGGGTAGGAATAATATATAAAATTAATGATTCCCGTGTTCCCTCGATCTGGCATACTAATTACTGTTTAGTGTATCTATTTTCAACACAACATGTTTGAATGCGTAACGTGTTAAGTATTTAGGGGGTAAGCACACAAATGCCAACCCACGTTATCTGTTGCAAGGCTAACATTTCCATGTTCATATCAGTAGTTTTTTCCCTAATAGTTATAGCCCTTCCACCCTTTTCCCAAGCATTGGAATCAACTAGAGTGGTTTATATAGACACGCATAATCATATGGTGGGAAAATGGTCAATGGGGCAGTTTGATTTTGCACAACAGGAACGAAACTCCCTAGAAACTATGGATCGTTCCGGTGTGAAACTCAGCCTTTTGATGCCCATGCCCCAGACCGTGAACCAGAGGATGCTACTGAAAGCAGAAGACCTTTTCCCTACAGCAAAGAAGTACCCGGGTCGGTTCGCCGTTTTGGGGGGAGGAGGGAGTCTGAACATATTGATCCAGCAGGCTGTCAAGAAAGGGCGTGTCACAACAGCAATGGAAAAAAAATTTGATGCCAGGGTATTGGAACTTGTGCAAAAAGGCGTGGTAGGTTTTGGTGAAATGACAGCCGAACATTTTTCCATGACTAAGGAGCATCCTTATGAGTCTGCACCGCCAGACCACCCTCTGTTTTTAAGGCTAGCTGACTTAGCCGCCAAATATGACCTGCCTATTGATATTCACATGGAGGCGATCGCAGAAGAAATGGCAATGCCAAGACGTTTTAAATCTCCGCCCAACCCTCAAACATTGAAACCGAATATAGACGCATTCAGCCGGTTTCTAGCCCATAACCGAAGGGCAAAAATTATATGGGTTCATTTGGGCTGGGATAACACAGGGCAGCGGACAGTTGCATTGACACGAAAGCTTCTAATAGAAAACCCAAATTTATATTTTAGTGTTCGGATAGCCAGCGGAATGAAAAAAAGAAGAGTTTCAATAGCAACTTTTCCTTTGGATACGAACGGACGTTTAAAAAGTGAGTGGCTGTCAATGTTCCAGGAGTTTCCTGACCGTTTCATCCTCGGTAGTGATGAAATTGTCAAACCGGCCAACGATCATCCCAGTGCAGGAAGTATCCATTCAACTTTAGGAATACTCGGGCAATTGCCATCGCAACTGAAGTCTCAGATTGGTTACAAGAATGCCTATTTTTTGTTTAAACTTAAAGAGTGACATTATTAACTTCAGTTGCTGCTCTCAACCCGGCCATACTCGATTACCCTGTCTCTTATTTGAACTTGACCAGATGTGCGACTTATGCGATAGTCCCCACATTCAGGTTCTCAATTACTTTTGCCAGTATGGGAAAAAATTGAGATGAAAAGGGAAAGCCGTGAAATTCGGCTGCGGTCCCGCCGCTGTAAGTGAGGACGAAAGTCTCGCAGTATGCCACTGCATGGTTTTAGCCATGTGGGAAGGCAGAGGTGATTAGGATGAGTCACGAGCCAGAAGACCTGCCTGGAAGGGCATGGACGCCTTGACCGATTGAAGTCTGCGTGCCATGAAATGGATGGAAAGATTTAATAAGCTGGGTGTGGTCTTTCCGTCGAGTCTTTGCGTTATTAAGGGGGGAACCGTTGAAACACGCTCAGCACTCCAGGAGTCCTGAAAAAACCATTTGTCCAACCAGACTGGTCTTTCTGTTAAATACAGCCTTTTCAACTGCCTTTGCTCCAACGCTGGGTGACGACCGTGTCTGAGAGAGTTTTCCTTGCCAGGCATTGTGTGACTGAGGCGAATATAAAGCACCAGTTGGCTGGATCCACGGATCTGCCATTGAGTGACCTAGGATGTCAGCAGGCTAAAGACATGGCGCTACGTATTAACACATCCATGATTGACGCTGTTTTCGCCAGCCCAATGAAAAGAACCCTGCAGACTGCAAGAATATGTTTCCCCAATTCCCACATAAAAACAATGGACGAGTTAAGGGAAATTGATTTTGGGGAATGGGAATGTCTAACTATTGATCAAGCGCAGGAGCAGGATTATGAGAGATTTAAGCATTGGCAAAATCTTGATCAAAACTTTGGCTTCCCTTCTGGTGAAAACATGGAAAGCTTCAGCGCAAGAACCGAAGTGGCGGCAAAACTGTTACGAAACCGGCCAGAGAAAAATATCATGGTTTTTACACATGCAGGAACGGTGAAAATTATGCTTTGTCACTACCTTGGATTGGCGGTGTCTTATATGCAGAAATTTAATATAGAGACAGGAAAAGTATCCTCTTTGGAACTGTTCGATGGTGGAGCAGCATTATCGGGTCTAAACAAGGATAGTATTTAAAAATTGGATTAATAACTCAATGATAACATTAGTTACGGGCGGGTGCAGAAGTGGCAAAAGTTCTTACGCGCTAAGCCTTGCCGAATCATGTCTTGGCCCTAAGGTGTTTATTGCTACAGCAAGAGCAGATGATGACGAAATGTTGCTGAGGGTTGAAAAGCATCGCAAAGAACGCGATATGAAAGTATGGAAAACCATAGAAGAGCCTATAAACCTAAGCACGGTGGCTGAAGAGTTAAAGCCAGATTCAACTGTTTTAGTAGACTGTTTAACTTTATGGGTTAGCAACCTTATGCATGATTATCACTTAAATGACAAAAAGATGACTGAAGATAAAATTGCAGATCTGGCTTGTAAACTTCTTTCCACCTGCAGAGAGACCGGATCGGATTTTATTTTTGTTACCAATGAAGTAGGACTTGGGGTTGCTCCAGTTAATAATGTTGCTCGTCTCTACCGTGACTTGGTGGGAAGAGTCAACCAAGTGGTAGCTGCAGAGGCTGACAAAGTATATTTTTTGATGAGTTCAATACCCACCAAAATAAAGGGCTGAAGCTTAGACCTATGGAGACGACCATGTAAATTTAAAGTTTGATGAATGGAGCTACTTCTAATGAGCAACATAATTTTTTTATCTATACGTAAAGGTTTAATAAAATGAAATTTATCGAAGAAACTATTAACAAGATTGGTGGAGCCAACCAGGATGCCCGTGCAATCGCAATGGGCAGGCTCAATCAATTAGTGATGCCGCATTGGGCATTAGGTCGTTTAATGGATTTGGCTGCTGACCTTGCTGCAATGACTGGGTCACAGAACCCCCCGGTATCAAGAAAAACAGTTTGTGTGTTCGCAGGTGATCACGGTGTTACAGCCGAGGGGGTAAGTCAATACCCCAAAGAGGTTACAGCACAGATGATCCTTGGATTTCTTGGTGGACACGCAGGTGTAAATGCACTTGCGAAACTAAACGATACAAGAGTAATTGTCATTGATGCTGGTGTTGACAGTGACTTGGAACATTTAGGTGAAAATGAAAACTTCCGTTCAAAAAAAATCCGTAAAGGGACAAGCAACATAGCCTGTGGCCCAGCCATGAGCCAAGATGAGGCCGTCAAAAGTATTACAACTGGAATTGAAATTGCGAATGAATTTGCGGATAGTACTGATATTTTCGGCACTGGCGATATGGGGATTGGAAACACAACGCCAAGCACAGCTATCATAGCTGCTTTAAGCGGTAATCCAGTTGAAGGTCTCACAGGCCGCGGAACAGGAATAGATGACGAGCGCCTAAAAATGAAAATAGATATTGTTAAGAAAGCCTTAGAAGTCAACAAAGTTGATTCCAGCGATGGGATGGATGTTTTGACTAAACTTGGTGGATTTGAAATAGGTGGAATTACTGGCTTGATACTTGGTGCAGCTGCTCAAAAGAAACCAGTTCTTATCGATGGCTTCATTTCAACAGCAGGGGCTCTTGTTGCTAAGACCATAAAGCCTGAGGTTGCCGATTATATGATCACATCCCACCAGAGTGTAGAGCCGGGCCATGAATTGATGTTAAGCCAAATTGGCAAACCAGCTTTGCTCAATCTTAACATGCGGCTTGGAGAGGGTACAGGATCAGTTCTTGCCATGAACATAGTTGAAGCAGCAGCTAAGGTGCTTACAGAAGTGGCCACATTTGAGGAAATTGGTGTGTCTGGAGCGGATAAATAGTGAAACGGTTTTTTGCTGCAATTGGGTTTTTAACTGTAATTCCACTTCCATCCTCCATGCGAACAGATGGAGATAGCGTGGGAACTGGGACATTTTACTTTCCTGTTGTAGGCTTACTTATCGGGGTTTTTCTAATCATGGTTTATACCATCACATCCAAGTTCCTTCCGTTGTTGCTGGTGGCATCCATCACAGCTCTATTAACAACATGGGCATCAGGTGGGCTTCATATGGATGGGTTAACCGATACAGCTGATGGTATTTTATCTGGCACATCGGTGGAACGCACTTTAGAAATCATGAAGGATCCAAATACCGGAGCCTTCGGTGTATTAGCAATGATATCTATTGTTACCATGAAAATATTTGCCGTAGTGTCGTTACCCCAAACAGATGCAATGTGGGCTCTGCTGGCAGCTCCAGTAGCTGGGCGTTGCGCCATGGTGCTGCCAATGTCACTTAGAGACTACCTTTCGGGAAAGGAAGGCGGACTAGGTTCAGCTTTTTATAATAAGCGCCAAACCGGTAACGCTTTATGGGCTAGCGGATTTGTTGTGGCTACATTTGTAATTACCGCAAAGTTTCATGTAATCGGTCTTTCTATCCTGTTCTTTGGAGCCACTTTCCTTTATTCGAAATACATTTGCAACAAGCTTGGTGCAATGACCGGTGATACCTACGGTGCCCTGTGCGAAATAATGGAGACAATGATACTTATCATTTTTGCTGGATTGCTCAATGTCTGACACTAGACCGTTCCATGGAGGCAACCTGGCAAACTTGCACCGGGAAAGTGGGATTGGCGTAAAGGATATAATTGATTTTTCAGCAAACTTGAACCCATTGGGACCTCCAAACTGGTTACGAAGCATCATCAGTAATGAGCTTTGGCAGGTTGCCCATTATCCAGACCCAGACTGCACGGAACTAGTGGAAATGATATCCAAACGATATGGAGTGGATAAAGGGAGAATTATTCCAGCAGCTGGTGCTACGGAGATTATACACGCACTGCCTAGAGCCTTTGGAGTCAAAAAGGCAGTAATTGTGACCCCGACTTACACTGACTACAGTAATGCATGCCAAATATCCAAATTGGCCATCAAGAATTTTAGCACCACCTTTGGGGATGACTTTAGCTTTCGACCTGAAGAACTGGAAAGTACGTTGACCGGTGGAGAGTTAGTTTTTATCTGTACTCCTAACAATCCAACTGGTGAGGTAAGGGCGAGGAAAGAAATTGCAAATCTTGCAAAATCAAACCCAGACTCCTTTTTTGTTATAGATGAGTCGTTTGGTGGGTTTATTGAAGAATTTGAAAGCACAATTGAGCTTGATCTTCCCAACGTAATTACCATTGTGAGTTTAACCAAAATATGCGCAATTCCCGGACTACGTGTTGGGTTTGGAGTTGTAAAGGAATCCTTCACAGAAAAAATAAAGCGATTGTTACCTCCATGGTCGGTAAACCACCTGGCACAACGTGTAGCCACTGAAGCCCTTAAGGATTTTGACTACTTAAAACAAACACCTAAAGTCGTACGTCTATGGCGAAATGAACTTATTACCGCTCTAAAAAGTATTAACAACATAAGAGTCTATGAAGGTTTTGCCAATTATGTTTTATTAAAACTGTTGAAAGGCGCTCCAGACAGCTCTGTTCTGTTTGAAAATCTTTTAGCAAAGAGAATAGCCATTAGAACATGCAAAGATTTTCATGGCTTGGACTCCTCCTACATTAGGCTGGCAGTTAGGACCCCTGAAGAAAACACGAAACTGGTCGAAGCATTGATGGAGGAACTTGGGAGCAACCGAAAAGTCTCAACGGCCGCTAAGAAAAGAGTCACTCCTGCAATTATGTTTCAAGGGGTAAGTTCCAATGCTGGTAAGAGTGTTATGGCAACTGCCTTCTGTAGAATATTTAAACAGGATGGGTACAAAGTAGCGCCTTTTAAGGCACAGAATATGTCGCTAAATTCATATGTAACACTGGACGGAAAGGAGATTGCTCGAGCACAGGTAACTCAGGCACTTGCATGTGGTGTTCAGCTAGATGTAAGGATGAACCCCGTACTAATCAAACCAAATTCTGATACTGGCGCACAAGTGTTGGTGCGTGGAGAGCCAAAATCAAATATGTCTGCTACTGAGTACGTAGAGTTTAAAAAAGAACTTGCCCAGATTATAAACTCAGAATACGACTCTCTAGCGGATGACTATCAAATAATTGTTTTAGAGGGTGCTGGTAGCCCAGCAGAGGTAAACCTTAAGAGACATGATTTGGTCAACATGAAAATGGCCAGACATGCCAAGTCTCCAGTTATCATTGTTGGGGATATAGATAGAGGTGGCGTATTCGGTTCTTTCATCGGGGTGATGGAGACACTTTATGAATGGGAGCGACAGTTAGTTGCTGGATTTCTGATTAACAGGTTTCGCGGAGATCCGATGTTACTTGGTGATGCCAATGATTATGTGCTACGGCACACGGGCAAACCTACTTTCGGCGTGGTTCATTTTTTACCGGACCTTGGCTTGCCAGAAGAGGATATGGCTTTCGGATCGGGAACTTTATACAAAGGTGCCGAGTCGATTGACTTAGCGCTAATCGCACTTAGGCACGTGTCTAACTCCACTGATTTTGATGCATTTTATTTGGAGCCAGATGTAAGTGTTCGCATAGTGCGTAAGCCGGAAGAACTTGGCACGCCTGATGCTGTTATTATTCCAGGCAGTAAAAACGTTATTTCAGATATTAAATCTCTCAGGGACCGAGGGCTAGACAGTGCTCTAGCAAAAATTTACAGTAGGGGCAATTGCGAGATTATCGGTGTGTGCGGAGGCTTTCAGATTCTTGGTCAGTTAGTTGAGGATCCTCATGGAATAGAGTCTTCAACTCAAAAATCCAAAGGTCTTGGTCTTTTACCAATTACAACAAGGATGGATATCCAAAAAACATTACAGCTGGTAAAAGCCACTCATCTGGAGTCTGGTTTAAAATTGGAAGGATACGAAATTCACCATGGAGTAACGGATACAAACGGAGCCATAGATTGCATGTTGCGTCTTGATGGTAAAGTGATAGGTTACAAAAATAAAACCGGTGATGTTTGGGGGACCTACCTGCACGGTGCATTCGACTCAGATGAGTTTAGGCGATGGCTTATTGACCGTATAAGAAAGCGCAAGGGTATGAATCCTATAGGTCATGTTATCGCCTCGTACAACTTGGAAAGTGCGCTTGACCGTTTAGCTGATTCAGTCAGGCAAGCTGTAGATATGGATCAGATCTATAACTTAATGAACATTAAATGATCTTAGAAATCCAAATTATAATTGCGTTTATTGTAGACCTGTTTATTGGTGACCCCCGTAGCTACACCCACCCGGTAACTCGGATTGCTACATATGCATTGTTCCTAGAAAGATCAACCAGGAGACTTATTCCATTTAGTAGTCTTGCTGGTGCAATAACCGTTGCGGGGGTAGTCTTTGGTGTGGGGATTATTACATGGTCTATATTATGGGTATCATCACTTGCAGGCTGGTGGCTCCAGGCACTAGTCTCAATAGCTATTATGTATTATTGTTTCGCGACCCATGACCTATCCAAGCATGCAAAGCAGGTTGAAACGGCCCTTCAATCGGGTGATGTCAAATTATCCAGACAGTTGGTAGGGCGTTTGGTTGGACGGGACACAAAAAATCTTGACGAAACCGAAATCATCCGTGGGTGTGTCGAGAGCGTAGCGGAGAATTTGGTTGATGGCGTTACCGCCCCTCTGTTTTACGCGGCACTAGCCGGTCCGATAGGGGTCGCGATTTATAAATCAGTAAACACAATGGATTCACTTTTCGGATACAAAAATAAAAAATATATTGAATTTGGATGGGCACCGGCTCGCTTGGATGACTTGCTAAACTACATACCAGCCAGAATAACTGCTGCCACAGTTGTAATTACGTCACCCCTTTTTGGGTTGACCTCTTCTGGAGCATGGAAAACGTTACGACGGGATGGTCAAAAGCACGCCAGCCCGAACTCTGGACTGACAGAAGCAGCTTTTGCCGGTTCTATGGGGATCCGTTTGGGCGGTATCAACTTTTATGAAGGGGTAGAAAAAAAGGCACCATATATGGGCGATAATTTCAATGTTCTCTCTGTTAGACATATCGGACTGGCAGTAAAATTAATGTTGGCCACATCCGTTTTATTCCTAATGACAATGATCACCATAAAAGTATTAATCTTATCTTTATTCCTGATTTAGTCAAAAACCAGGGACAAGGTATGACATTAAAGCATCCTAAATTTTTCCAGTAAAAAGATAATCGACAAATTTTACTATGTACTTTTGCGCTTGACTGCAAATGATAATTATGCGAGTGTGAGGCAGTACAGGTTCTCAGAGTTTTGGTATACCATAGCCAAATTTGAGATGAAAGGGAAAGCCGTGAAATTCGGCTGCGGTCCCGCCGCTGTAAGTGGGTACGAAATTTGATTTATTGTCACTGCGTAGTGAGTAACTGTGCGGGAAGACTCAAATTAGTAGGATGATCCACAAGCCAGAAGACCTGCCTGTTGCTTTTCAATTAACAGTTTGAACTCGAGGATTTGGTTAGGACTGTGAACATGAATAATTGTCTGTCCGTTTATTTTTATTGCCGGTGTGGTTTTGTTAAAGGCCATGCAAAATTCCATTACACGCAGGATAGAGGATGATGGCTAATTGTCCTGTGATTGTAGTTGGAGGTGGGTCAAGCGGTGTTGGTAAAACTTCTATCGCACTTGGTCTGATCCATGCTTACACTAAGCGTGGTATTAAAACACGGGCATTCAAGGTTGGCCCTGATTTCCTCGATCCCACATACTTGAAAATTTCCTCAGGTAACACATGTTATAACCTAGACACATGGATGATGGGACCGGACTATGTTGTAGAGAGCTTTAAAAAACACACCGAAGGATTTGATCTGGCAATTATTGAGGGCGTGATGGGGCTGTTTGACGGCACAAGCCCTGACAGTTCAAAGGGTAGCACAGCTGAAGTAGCTAGTCTTTTAAACGCTCCTACCGTGCTGATTGTAAATGCCAAAGGAATGGGTAGAACCATTGCCGCTATGGTGAAAGGGTTTTGTGATCTTGAAAAAAACACCTTAATCGCCGGTGTAGTGGCCAATCAAGCCGGCTCGGAAAAACATGCTCAGATACTCAGCCAAGCCTTATCGTCGTGTTCTCTGCCTCCTCTTATAGGTTCAATCCCGAAGGAAAGCTTGCCCAAACTTCCAAGCCGACACCTTGGTTTGGTGTCAGCTAATAAAAAATTATTAAGTGATGTTGTTTTAGACCAGCTATCTGAAGCTATGGAAAAATATATAGACCTTGACGGTCTGTTTGATCTAGCCAAATCAGCCAATGCCCCTTTGCCTAGCAGTAGTAATAAATACTTTGGCGAGACATCACATAAACCAAAAGTCAGGCTAGGACTTGCTTGGGACGATGCTTTTCATTTTGTATATAACGATAATTTGACTGCTTTACAGGATGCAGGGGTCGAACTAGCAACATTTTCTCCGATAAATGACAAGGTGTTGCCTGCAAATATTGACGGGTTATACATCTGCGGCGGTTACCCAGAAGTATATGCTGGAGAACTATCTGAAAATCATGCTATGAAAGAGCAAATAGCCAGTTTTGTTCAATCAGGCGCTCCAGTTTACGCTGAATGTGGTGGACTTATTTATTTATCAAAAGGTGTGGAAACCCTGGATGCCAATCGACATGAATTAGTGGGCTTGTTGCCAACATGGACCAAGATGACTGAACGGTTTAGAGCACTCGGTTATTACGAAGCCACAACCACGGACAAAACTATTTTTGGTGACGCTGGAACAAAATTCCGCGGCCACAAGTTTCACTATTCAACAACATTAGATTCACCATCAGGTAAATCTGGTTGGAGATCAATATACAGCCTTAACAGAGCTAGAACAGGAAAGGTGGAGAAAGAAGGCTACTGCTATAAGAACACTGTGGCTAGTTATGTACATGCCCATCTGGCGTCAAAGCCAAGCGTAATTACAAATTTTACCAACACCCTTTGCGGGAGAAATTGATGAAATCACTTGCAAGAAGCTTTTATGACTCGCCAATGAGACCGGAAAAAATTGAAGAGCTATCCTTTGCGACCATTGATCGCGAAGCCCCGGCCCACAATTTTTCAGAAGAGGAATGGATCATCGTTCGACGAATGATCCATTCAACAGCAAACTTTGAGCTTGCGAAATATACCAGAATGTCGCCTGATGCAATGGAGTCGGCGACCAATGCTCTTTCCAGTGGCAAACACATTTATGTCGACTCAAATATGCTGAAGGCTGGAATTTCAGCCGCCAGATTAAAGTCTATTTTTCCTGGTTATACAAAAGATATGATCCACTGTCATGTGGCAGATGCTGATGTGGCAGCAGAAGCCAAAGAGTCTGGTATGCCAAGATCTCTACATGCCATTCGCAAAGCGAAGGACAAACTGGCCGATGGTGGAATGTTTTGCTTCGGCAACTCACCAGTTGCCCTGATGGAGTTAAGCAGAATGATACTGGAAGACGGTGTAAAACCATCACTTGTTGTTGCTATGCCTGTTGGGTTTGTAAATGTAGTGGAAAGCAAGGATGAGTTTATGTCGCTAGGAGTCCCTTTCGTCGGGATAAGCGGTCGGTTTGGTGGCAGTTCCATAGCTGTGTCCACAATTCATTCATTGTGCGCAATAGCAGTGGAAAGGAAAAAAAACAGTGAGCAATAATACAAATACAGGCATAATTTTAATTGGTCATGGAAGCCGGGTTCCTGGTGCATCTGCGGCAATGGAGCGTATAGCCTCGATGCTGTTGGAACGTAACGCTCAACTGTACGACTTTGTCGAAATTAGCTACATGGAACGTCTTGGGCCACGTCTGCCTGATGCGATGAGTAAAAGCGCAGAAATGGGCGCCAAAAAAGTTATAATTATTCCTTACTTCTTACATGTTGGCCTGCACATTATTGTTGATCTACCAACCATGGTTAGAGAAGAGGCGAAGAAATACCCAGGAGTCAACTTTATATTTGGGAAAACCCTTGGGTTCGATGAATCGACGGTTACGCTAGTGGAAAAAAGAATAAAAGAATCTTGGGAATGGGAGGATATTAGAGAAGTCAATATCAAAAGCCGCAACGACTACCCAATACCAGATGGGCAGCAAGATGTAGTGCATATGTCGATAGAAGAAGCGGAACATTATCGCAACTCATGCGGGGTAAAAAATAACCATCATGGTGTAACCTCGGATTGACTATTAATGGAAAAATTACGTCAAGGAATAACCACAGGAACCTGTGCCGCAGCCGCAGCCAAGGCTGCTTTAAGCCTGATGTGCGGCGACAAGATTAATGGGGAAGTTGAAATACCCATGCCAGATGGGTCCAGAAGGATGATACCGGTAAAGAAGGCTGCTATTTCAGAAAACTCTGCCACTGCTACTGTTATAAAAGATTCAGGCGACGACCCAGATGTTACGAATGGAATGGAAGTGGTCGTAACTGCAGATTGGGCCGATGACCAAGGTGATATAATATTCAATGCGGGTGAAGGTGTTGGTACAGTAACCCGCAGAGGGTTGCAGATTCCCCCTGGCGAACCAGCCATAAATCCAGCGCCGAGAGAGATGATTACTACGGCGGTTAAGGAGGTTACAAAGCGGTCTGTTCGTATTACTATATCCATACCTGGTGGAGAGAAAGTAGCAGAAAAAACCTTCAACCCCCGACTTGGCGTTGAAGGCGGCCTATCTATACTGGGGACTACGGGTATTGTTAGACCATACAGTCATTCGGCAATTATCGCTACCTTGCGCTGCTCATTGGATGTTTTGCTGGCTACAGGGGAGCGTAACCTAATTTTTACCGGTGGCAATATTGGCACAAAAACAGCGCTGCAAGAGTTGGGAGTCGGCAAGGACCGGGTTGTGGAAGTTAGCAATGAATGGGGTGAGATGCTGGACTACGCGAAGGATAAAGACATTGATTCCGCTCTTATTTTAGGACATCCCGGGAAACTAGCCAAATTAACCACTGGATATTTCGATACGCACTCATCGAAAAGCCCCAGTGCGGTGCCAATAATATTAGCACTGGCTAAAAAAACAGGAATAAAAGCACCAGAAGATGCAAACACGGCGGAGGAAATTTTTACAACCATTTCACCAAAATCTATTACCAAGCTAGCACAAAAACTAGCCATGGGGGTTACGGAGGCCGCTTCCAAAAGGGTTGATGGTAAATTTGAAATCTCATGCGCCTTGATAAATATGAAAAATGAAATCATTGGCCATCATGATGATTTGACTAAATGGAAAAACCAATAACAATTGTGGGGTGCGGACCAGGTGCCCCGGATATGATTACCTTGGCAGCCAAAAATGCAATTGAAGGAGCCAGGTATCTTATTGGATCAAAAAGACTGCTGGAGGTGTTTGGGACCGGTTCGGCTGAGCATGTGAACGTTGGCGCCGACACGAACCTAGCTGTCTTAGAAATAGAAAAACGGTTTGATAGCGGTTCGGTGGCCGTTCTGGTTAGTGGTGACCCAGGAATGTTTTCCCTTGCGCAAAAGGTAATAGAAAAGTTTGGTCATGACAATTGCGAGATTGTACCTGGAGTAAGCTCTATACAAGCCGCATTTGCCGCCATAGCTACATCATGGGCCGGAGCTAGGATAATTTCAGCCCATAAGCAAGATCCAGAGGGAGACTTGGAGGAATATGCAAAAGAAGACAAAGTGGCTATCTTGGGCGGCAGAGATGAATCTATCAAATGGGTTAGAAAACTTCTAGGTTGTATGAACGGTAATCGACGAATTTACGTTCTCGAAAACCTGACGTTGCCAGAAGAGAGTGTAACTGAAATTACGGAGGATGGCCTAAACGAATACAAGTCGGCCTCTCTATCCATATTTATTGTGATAAAGGAGATTCACAAATGAGCGTTGGAACATTATACGGGATAGGCGTAGGGCCTGGTGATCCCGAGTTGCTTACTGTAAAAGGGTCACGCATTATTGGTGAGTGCCCAAATATATTTGTGCCCAAAGCGCGGATAAAGTCAGAGAGTCTTGCACGTAAAATAGCGGAGCAATTTATCAACGGAAACTCCCGAATACATGAGCTTGTATTCCCAATGGTTACCGATAAAACCAAACTGAAAGAAAAGTGGGATGCATCGGCTAAAACTATTTCAGAAGTGTTACTTAATGGTGAAGATGCTGTTTTTCTAACATTGGGCGACTCCCTGTTGTATTCGACATACATTTATATGCTCAGGTCGCTTAAAGAGATTATTCCAGATGTAAAAGTGGTGACCGTTCCTGGCGTAGCAGCCTTTTCTGCAGTGGCCTCACTTACTGACTTCCCTGTTGGCGTTGGTAAACGTAAGATCACAATTGTTCCAACTTCAGACGATATGTCAAAGGTGGAACAGGCAGTGACAGACGAGGGAACTGTTATTTTGATGAAAATCGGTTCAAGGCTACATAATATATTAGATATTCTAGATAAATATGACTTACTCGATAAATCTGTGTTCGTTGCTAATGCTGGCTTGGAGACTGAGAAGATCTCTACTGACCTAAGAGCTTTGCGAGAAGAGACTGGTGACGGCGCATACTTAGCTGTAATTTTAGTGGATACAGGAAAATGAAAGTTTATTTTATAGGTGCGGGACCAGGTGATCCAGATCTGATAACTGTCAGAGCGGTAAAAATATTGGAGCGTTCAAAAATCTGTATTTACGCCGGATCACTAGTTAACCCAGATATTTTAAAATATTTGCCCAAAGAAGCACGGATTCTGGATTCAGCTTCGATGACACTAGACGAAGTTATAGCAGTCTACAAAGAGGCCAAGGAAATTGATGAGGATGTAGCCCGTGTTCACACTGGCGACCCTTCCCTTTATGGTGCCATCAATGAGCAGATGGAAGGGCTTGAGGAGATGGGAGTAGAGTACGATGTAGTGCCAGGCGTCAGTTCTTTCCAAGCAGCGGCAGCTGCGTTGAAAACAGAGCTTACCATGCCGGAAATTTCCCAAGCAGTAGTGCTGACGAGAACATCTGGTCGAACCCCCATGCCAGAAGGACAAGAACTGGAAAAGATGGCACAAAATCAGGCCACTCTTTGCATCTTTCTATCTACTCATAAGATAAAGGAGGTGCCTGATACTTTGATTCCTTACTACGGTGCAGATTGCCCAGTGGCTGTAGTGTATAAAGCCTCTTGGCCAGACCAGATTATTGTACAAGGAACGCTTTCAACCATAGCAAATAAGACGGTCTCAGCTGGTATAAAGAAAACCGCACTGATAATGGTTGGTCACGCCATTGGGGCCAGAGGAACAACCTCCAAGCTGTACGACAAGAACTTTTCACATGAGTTTCGAAAGGCCACAAAATGAAGGTGGCTTTTATAACCCTCTCTGTAGAGGGAGCAGAAGTTGTGAAAAAGGCTATGAAACGTTTTAAAGGAGCCCACGCTTATATACACGAAAAGGCCGATGCGAATATTTGTGCCCAGAGGTTCGAGCGTGTTACACAGCTGACTGAAGAAATATTCAACGATTATGATGGTCTTGTTTACGTGGCACCCACGGGAGCAGTGATCCGCGCACTAGCTCCTATGATTAAAAGTAAAATTTCAGACCCTGCTGTAGTTGTGTTGGACGTTGGCGCTAGGTACGCCGTTAGTTTGTTAAGCGGACACGAAGGTGGAGCAAACGATTTGAGCTTTGCAGTGGCCAATGCTGTGGGTGCCCAACCGGTAATATCAACAACGACCGAGGCGGTGAAAGACATAATAATTGGTATTGGATGTCGCAAGGGGAAAGAAAAGGAAAAGATTATTGAGGCCATAAACATCGCTATTGATAAAGGGGGAGTAGCCATGGAGCAAGTTAGAACCCTTGTATCTGCAGATGTAAAAATTGATGAGACCGGGCTTTTGGATGCGGCCAAGGAGTTAGGCCTCCCAATACAGTTCATCTCATCGACACAAATTCGTTCACTTGGTGGGTCGTTTAAAACAGGAGAACTGGTTGAAAAAAGTGTGAATCTGCCAGCAGTCGCTGAGCCTGCGGCGTTACTGGCCTGTACACGGGCCACCCTTATACTTAATAAATTGAATTTGGACGGCATAACTGCCGCTATTGCCAAAGAGGAGTTAATATGACCAGTATCAGTAATGGAAAAGGCAAGCTTTATGTAGTTGGCATTGGACCCGGGGGAAAGGCTGACAGAACCCATAGGGCTGAAAAGGCCATAATCGAAAGTGATGCAGTGGTTGGTTATAACCGTTATCTTGACAATATTGCCGATTTAACAGAAGGGAAGGAGATGAAGGCATCAGGCATGACACAGGAAGCTGACCGTTGCCAGACAGCTCTTGAACTGGCGGCAGAAGGTAAGACTGTAGCATTTGTTTCATCTGGCGACCCGGGGGTGTATGGAATGGCGGGACTAGCTTTTGAAATGGCCAAAAAAATGGAATCAAACGTTAAGATTGAAGTTATACCTGGAATATCTGCTGCCAATACCGCTGCAGCAAAATTGGGAGCACCTTTGATGCTTGACTATGCAGTTATAAGCCTAAGCGACCTGCTTGTACCATGGGAGCAGATTGTAAAACGCCTTGACTCAGTAGCTTCTGCAGATATGGTTTGCGTACTTTATAATCCGCGTAGCAAAAAACGTGTTGAGCAGTTAAATGAAGCTGCAGCAATATTCAGCAAATACAGAGATGGATCGACACTAGTTGGTGTTTGCACCAACATCAGCTATGAAGGAGAGGAGTCTATAATCATATCCAACCTCGAAAAGTTTCTTGAAGAGGACATAGGAATGATGACAACTGTGGTAATTGGCTCTAGCAACACAGAGAATATCGAAGGCTGGATGGTCACGCCAAGGGGCTATGCGGGAAAAAGGTTTTGATCCTTCTTCTTGGTGGAACAAGCGAATCTGCCCCCATAGCAACTGGGCTCGCCGAGCGTGGCCACGCGGTTATAGTCTCAACTGCAACCGACATCAAGCTAAACACTGGGAATCACAAACTAATAAAAAGACGATCTGGCATGTTAAAGCCTGAGGCCATGGAAGAGCTGATAAAAAAGGAAGACGTCGCATTGCTTGTAGATGCAACACACCCTTATGCAGCCATGGTGCGTAAAACGTCTAGGGAAATTGCGACCGGTCTTAATCTTCCATACCTCACATATATAAGGCCAAGGACGGAGTTTAATTACCATAAAATAACATGGACCAATAGCCATGATGCGGCTGCAAAAGTTGCGGTATCTTTTGAAAACCCGGTTTTGCTAATGACCGGGTCGCGAAATCTTGTTCCTTACGTAAACGAATCAAAAAATTCCGGTATAGATCTATACGCCAGAGTTTTAAACAACGACGATTCACTAAAAGCTTGCAGGGAAGCAGGGCTTGCTTTTGATAAAGTAATTACCGGGCGCGGGCCATTTAGCGTTAAAACCAACATTGAACAAATGGAACTCTATGGTGTTGGTACAATTGTCACCAAGGACACCGGTAGATCTGGTGGGGCTTACGAAAAAATTGATGCAGCAAAGGCCTTAGGAGCGGAGGTTGTTGTTGTAGACAGACCCGATTACGGTGGTGAAGGTGAGCATGGGAATATTGACAGCCTAATTGAAGTTGCCTGTGAGATTTTGAAGTAAGCTACATACGATGGAACAAACCGAAACGGGTTCACATTCTAAGGTGCATGGCCTTGTTGTGATTTATACAGGTAATGGCAAGGGAAAAACCTCAGCGGCACTGGGCTCTGTTATGCGAACTGTGGGCCATGGGCTGAAATGCAAAATGATACAGTTCATCAAAGGTTCAGGAAAAGCTGGTGAACTTAAATTGGTAGATCGATTGGGGCCGCAGTTTGATATTGAGCAAGAAGGCCTTGGGTTTACCTTTACCAACAAACACTCTATGGTTGAACATAAAATAGCTGCCCAAGCTGCTCTTGCAAAGGCGCAAGAAGCCATTGCCAGCGGTGACTACCATACTGTGATTTTAGATGAAATTTTTTATGCACGCAAAAAGGACCTAGTAAGCTCAAAAGAGGTAATCAACCTTATTGATATAAAACCAAAACAAATGCACCTAGTTATGACAGGCAGGGGGGCACCGGATGATATAATAGAGCGGGCGGATTTGGTGACGGAAATGAGAGAGATCAAACACCCCAAAAAACTGGGGGTACGCGCTCAAAAGGGAATAGATTTTTAGGGCTAAACCATCACAGTTTCATTGATTCGGTATGCACAACATCTTTAGGCTCTTGGGCTTCATCTAGGAAAATTTCGATAATCACAATTGATAGCCACTGTACAGGTTGAATGACTACGTAAGATTTTTTATGCAAAGCAACAACTATGGGTTGAATGTGGACAATAATTAAAGGTTAATAATTAATGCTGACTCATGGAATCCCATTCAATATAAATGCAAGGAAATATATACCAATAATATGTTTTCTCTCATTCTTAATGTTACCTCCTTTGATCCAAGCAGATGATAATGTTTTGGAAAAAGTGAAAATTAAAGCATTGGAAGGAAACATAACTGCACAAAGTCAGCTAGGTGGAATGTACTACAATGGTAATAAAACAAAAAGAAATTACAGGGAAGCTGTTAAATGGTACAAAAAAGCTGCCAAGAATGGGTATGTATATGCACAGTACAGTTTGGGATGGATGTACCAACGGGGTGAGGGAGTAAAGCAGGACAAAGTAGAAGCAGTTAAATGGTACAAAAAAGCTGCAGAGAGCGGCCATGCATCCTCACAGGCCCAGCTTGGTCGAGCGTATGACTATGGTGAAGGGGTTGCGCAGAGTTATGATGAGGGGTTCAAGTGGTACAGAAAGGCAGCAGAACAAGGACATGCCACTGCACAGGCCCAACTTGGGTTTCGATATCAGATAGGTATAAATAAAGAAGAGGACAATGCAGAAGCAGTTAAGTGGTACAGAAAGGCAGCAGAACAAGGACATGCCACTGCACAGAATAACCTTGGGTGGATGTATCAGCTTGGTAAAGGTGTAAATCAAGATGTTGTCACTGCACACATGTGGTATGACATTGCGGCGGTGAGAGGGAATAAACTAGCTTCTGAAAATAAAGATAGCATAACTAAGCAAATGACTCGGCCACAACGTGAAGAAGCTGAAAAGCGGGCAAAGGTTTGTATAAAGTCAAAATTTAGGCAATGTGATTAAAGCAAGGACTATTTCACAGCAATTACGACAATTTGGAATGGTAATCACGAATCAAGTTGCATGTTTTTCCTTGAATGCATATTTTGCTTATGTGATAATCAATTATCATCAGGTTCTCAGTTGGTTTGCCATAGCCAAATTTTGAGATGAAAAAGGGAAAGTCGTGTAATTCGACTGCGGTCCCGCCGCTGTAAGTGGGTACGAAAGTTTTAATAAGTGCCACTGCATGGTAGTTAGCCATGTGGGAAGGTCTAAACGAGTAGGATGATCCATGAGCCAGAAGACCTGCCTGTTGTGTGTGTGGTATCGGATCGGTTCGAGTCTGTGTATTGCAATTAAAGGAAGATCCAAGTGAACTGGGTGCAATCTCCCTTTTAACGGCCTTTTGTTTTTGGGGAGTGAGCGGTTAGATTTGCCCGGCAATATTATGCCCCCTCATTTTCTTGGCGTGGTTTAATTTTGGTGCCCACTCCCCCTTTTTATTTGAGTGTTATTATTTATTCGTTACACCATAACTTAGCAACTGTTTAATTCTTAAAGGATTGTATTATTAATTAGTAACGGAACACGAATAACGGCTTGACATGACTAGGCGGTGTTTCTTAATCTGTAAAGAAATAGGAAAGATACTTACTGGAGATAAGCTATGGCTCCAAAAGGAAGCAATATCGAATCAGAACTCATTGAGACTTTCATTGCTGCAACAAAGAAGGGTATGAGTGCTGAGGAGTTTTTTGCAGTTGCCGATGCTACATTGGAACATTTGCGTGGTAAAACAAAAAATGAAACGATGGAGAAGATACTAAATAACACGGCAACAAATGCAGACGTCAATAAAATGATCCAAGCGCTAAGTGGGAGAGCGTCAAACAAGGAAAAATAAGTTAAGGAACGTTTCATCCATATTCTGCTTATTAAGCAACAAATAAATGTATCTCCTTCCTTCTAAAGTCCAAATTTCGTTACCCACTTAAGCAACAATTTTTTTCAAATTGAAAAAAAGGAAAGAGGATAGGAGGGCAAATAGGGGGGGGGTCATCAGGAAACTTGCCCTATTAAATCATGCAAGTTGTCAACCCCAAGTTCGTTTAGCAAAGGAGCTAACTCCGCAGCCAGCTTTTCGCAAATGGCAGGATCAACAAAATTCATAGTTCCAATTTGAATGGCAGTTGCCCCTGCCAGGGTAAATTCAATAATGTCTTGGACTGTTGCTATACCACCGATTCCAATTATTGGTATCTTAACCGAGCGATAACATTCATTCACCATGCGCACAGCAATTGGCTTTATAGCAGGCCCGCTTAAACCACCAGTGCGTTTTGCCAATAGTGGCTTTCTGCTTTTTATATCTATAGCCATTCCTACCAAAGTGTTAATTGCTGAGATGGCATCAGCTCCGTTATCTTCACAAGCTTTTGCAAATTCAACAATATCCCCTACGTTTGGGGACAGCTTTACTATTAGTGGTTTTTTTGTCGCCTTGCGGCAAAGGTTTACAACATTACACGTGACAGATAAATCAGTGCCAAATGAAGATCCACCCTTGTTAACATTTGGGCATGAAATATTCATTTCCAACCCGTCTATTCCTTCCACCTGATCGAGACGATTGGCGAGTTCAACATACTCTTCCACAGTTTCACCAAAAAAGTTGACAATAACGCTGGTGTCAACTTTTCTAATTTCGGGCATTTTAGAAGTGATAAACTTTTCAAGTCCTACGTTATGGAGACCAATGGAGTTGAGCATTCCAGAGGGTGTTTCACATATCCGTGGATCTGGATTTCCAACTCGGGGCTTAAGTGAAATACCTTTAGTTACAAAACCTCCTATATTTCCCAGGTCTAAAAAATTTTGAAAGGCAAGACCGTAACCAAAAGTGCCTGAAGCGGCAATAATTGGATTTCTAAGGTTTATGCCTGCCAAATTAACAGATATATTAGGTGTATTCATGTATTTAATATTTCAACTTCACTGCTCAGGAAAACAGGGCCTTTCCTGCACACAGTGAAAAATCGATCTTCATTTTGTTTTTTTAGGACACAACCGAGACAAACGCCAAATCCACACGCCATTCGATTTTCAAGCGATGCATAAAGAGGAATGTTATGTTCGTCAGCAACACTAGCCAAGGCTTTCATCATTGATATCGGTCCACAAGTAAACATTACATCTGGCTTGCCGTTACTCTTAATGTTTTTATCTACCAACTCTGTTACAAGGCCGCCAAATCCTTTTGTGGAGTCTTCTGTGCTCACATCCACGGGAATACCGCGATCGCTAAAAAAGGAGGTCTGTAAAAGGAAGTCTGCACTTCTAGCACCTAATAGCAATTTAAATTTGTTGCCAAATATGTTGTTGGCGGCTATTCCCATGAAGGGAGCTACGCCCGTGCCACCAGCAACGGCCCAAATCTTTTCCCCCTTTAAATCAGGAGGGAAACCATTACCAAATGGGCCAAGCACATCAAGATTATCACCAGGCACCAAATTTGAGAGCAACCTTGTGCCGATGCCTGTGATCTGGATTAAAAGTCCAAATTCACTTCCATCGACTTTGAAGTCAGCAATGCCCATAGGGCGCCGGAGCAGCGGAACCGAACTGGTACCAACGCGTACCATGACAAACTGTCCAGCCTTGATCCCTCCAATGAGAGCCTTAGGCTTAATTGAAAGGTAGAAAAAGCCTTCAGCGAGCTTTTGATTTTTTAAAATTATACAATTCATTTATATCGGGAGATCATTACCTAATAATGGACTGAATGGAAATAGAAATTTTGCCAATTAAACGCAACAAGTTAAGTTGATTGCCTGGCTCACCACTAGCAAGTTTTATATGTGTAGCGTCAGCAACATCTTGGCCTAATGTTGGGTCCATGGCAACCCATTCGCCAATATAAACCGAAGGCCATGAATGGTACAAAAAACCTTTATGCTGAGGCGAGTATACCAGCCCAACAGATACCTGTGTAGGAATACCAGCACTACGAGCCAATGCAGCAAATAGATTTGTATGACTCTGGCATTCCCCTTTGCGAGATTTCAATACATCTAAAGCCGAGAATGAATCAACAAGCTTTTTTTCGATATTGCTATATACCCAACGATTAATTTTTTTTGCAGCAGACCATGCATCCGTTTCGCCTTCTATTATATCTGCTGCAAGTTTTTTGATTGTACCATTTTGTGACTGGATCTCCGGCGTTGCAGCAAGCGATTCTTTGTCCACCTTCACTGCGGTTCCGAGTTGATAAGAAGCTACGCTAGGTTTAAAGCGACGCAAAACGACTGGTGCAGATTTTTCAGGAGTGCTAGAAGCAGCAATTAGTGTTTGGCGATAGTCACTTGGTATATCATCATAACCGTCAATGCCTGTTATTGCCAGTTGTAGCTCACTTATCGATATAGGATCATTCAAAGGTTTATCAGGCTTGACAAGGCTAAACGCTATTAAGCTTTGGATTGGAACATGCAGTTTGGCCAATTTTAAGGCATTCTCTTCTGTCGTTTTTATAGCGCTGAACCCCAATGGCCCATCTTCAAAAAGCTCCATTCCATCGGCCGTAATATATTTGATTGTTTTGATGCCATGAATGGTTGTTTCGACAACAAATACTTCGTAAGATTCCCCAAAGTTTTTCTTTATTGTTTTTTCTAAAATGCGTACCGCTAGTTCTTCAATGATGCGAAGAGTAGAGAGATAAATGGGGATAGTGAAAGATTTCCCGACAATCAACTCATCAGCAAGTGAAAATGAAACTGTTTCTCCAAAATGGACCCCACTTGGTATTTGTACTGTTTTCTTGAATGTATCACCACTTCCCTCCACCAATAATGTTAATTTATTTTTTAAAATTCTTCCGATTACACGCTGTCGTTGATTCTGCATGGTTTGTGAGCTGATAAAACTGACAAGATGTTTTTCGTGGTTGAGATATATGATGTTTGATGTTGACATGTTTTGAGGCTCATCATTTAGATCAAGCGTTATGACAGACCTACTAGTCACCATATAGCCTGCACTTGTGCTTTCGATTTTTTGAGACTGAAAGCCAATTTTCTGGCCTTCGAAAAGTATATTCATCCAGTTCTCTGAAATAATTTCATAATCAGTTTGGTTTGACTGTGCCAGATTGAAGGATAGAAGAAGTATGATCGCGGTCAGCGCTGAAGTTGTCTTTCTCATAATTATTTTTAAGCGCTATTCTTGCAAGCCTCGTAATATTCTTGCAATGACAACACAGAAAGATCTTCATGCGAGAAGGCTTCTATTGCATCTGTTGCAGCATTTGCTGCTTCCATTGTGGTGAAATAAGGTATGTTCATCATCAGCGCATTGCGGCGAATATAAAATGAATCATCGATTGCCTTTTTATCTCTTGTAGTGTTAATAACCATATCGACGAGCCCTCCACCAACAGCATCAGCGCAATCTGGTTTCCCCTCGCCAACTTTCATAACCTGTTCCACGATAATGCCACTCTTTTCGAGCACCCGAGCAGTTCCTGGTGTTGCTAAAAATGTAAATCCATATTGAGCTAGCCTGCCAGCAATTAAGGCTGCCTTGGCTTTGTCTTCATCCGTGACAGATATTAGCGCACAACCTTTGCTTGGCAGGGAAGTTCCTGCTGACAGGGAAGCCTTACCAAAAGCCTTACCAAAAACCTTGTCTATCCCCATTACCTCACCGGTAGACCGCATTTCAGGACCAAGAATTGTATCTACGCCAATGAACTTGGTAAATGGGAACACCGACTCCTTTACAGCTATGTGAGTGATAGTTGGCTCTTTGGTAAATCCTAACTCATGTAGATTCTTCCCTGCCATAACCCTGGCTGCTAGTTGAGCCAGAGGTTGGCCGATAGATTTTGATACAAAAGGAATTGTTCTGGATGCTCTTGGATTAGCTTCCAAGACATACACTTCTTCTTCTTGAATGGCAAACTGAATATTAATAAGACCGACGGTTTTTAGCTCAAGGGCCAGTAAAGTGGTTTGCCTTTTAATTTCCTCAATCATGGTTTTGCTAATGTTGTGAGGTGGCAATGAGCATGCAGAGTCACCAGAATGGACACCGGCTTGCTCTATATGTTCCATTACTCCAGCAATCACAACAATTTCACCATCACAAATCGCATCAACATCAAGCTCAGTGGCCGAGCTTAAAAATTTATCTATTAATATAGGATGTTCAGGTGAGGCTTGCACAGCATGTGTCATGTAGTAGTTAAGAGAATTATCATCGTATACTACCTCCATAGCACGGCCGCCTAGTACATACGAAGGCCGGACTACAACTGGATATTCAATTTGGTTTGCAATTTCCCTTGCCTCTGATAGATTTGTAGCGGTTCCGTTTGGCGGTTGTTTTATCCCTAGTTTCATGAGCAAGGTTTTGAAGCTTTCCCGGTCTTCTGCCATGTGGATGGCGGCCGGCGATGTTCCAATTATTGGAGCGCCTGCCTTCTCCAATGCAATAGCTAAATTAAGAGGTGTTTGTCCACCGAACTGGACTATAACCCCCTGTGGTTTTTCAAGATCAATGATTTCCATAACGTCTTCATATGCCAATGGCTCAAAATACAGCCTGTCGGCAGTGTCATAATCAGTAGAGACTGTCTCTGGGTTGCAGTTGACCATGATTGTTTCAAAACCGTCTTTAGCTAAACCAATTACCCCATGTACACAGCAATAATCAAATTCAATTCCTTGACCAATCCGATTTGGTCCACCACCAAGAATCATAATTTTGTTGCGGTTTGTAGTGAAAGCTTCGCACTCTTCTTCATAAGTTGAGTATAGGTAAGGTGTATTGGCTTCAAACTCTGCCGCGCAAGTATCAACCCGCTTATAGACTGGGCGAATATTGTACGCAATACGTTTCGCCCTAATTTTGTCTTCAGTGGTGTTAGCAAGAGCTGCAAGCCTGTTATCTGAAAAACCAAGTTCTTTTAATTCCCGCATATGCTCGCTATCTTTTATACCACTAGCTTTAAGCTTTTCTTCTGTTTTTATAATTAGCTCAATGTTGCTCAAAAACCATGGATCAATACCGGTGAGGCTATAGAGTTTGTCTATATCATAACCCTCTCGTAGCGCCTCACCCAGGTGCCAAAGTCGGTCTGCAGATGGATTGGTTAGATGATGTTCCAGAGTTTGGTGGTCAAGCTGACGTTGCTGATCAAAGCCAAAGGAGCCTATTTCCAAAGATCGCATTGCTTTTTGAATGGCTTCTTTAAATGTTCGTCCAATGCTCATCACTTCTCCAACCGATTTCATTTGAGTACCTATTCGTTTATCCGTCTTTGGAAATTTTTCGAAAGCAAAGCGTGGCATCTTGACAACGCAATAATCGATAGCTGGCTCGAAACAAGATGGGGTTTGTTTAGTAATATCATTTCTAATCTCGTCTAAAGTAAATCCGATAGCTAGCTTTGCAGCTATCTTTGCAATCGGAAAGCCTGTTGCTTTGGAGGCTAGAGCCGATGAGCGTGAAACCCTGGGATTCATCTCAATTATTACTAGGTCACCATTGTCGGGGTTTACAGCAAACTGAATGTTAGATCCTCCAGTCTCAACCCCAATTTCACGAATAATGTCTATGGCTGCATTTCGCATTAGCTGATATTCCCGGTCAGTAAGAGTTTGGGCTGGGGCAACAGTAATTGAATCGCCCGTGTGCATTCCCATGGGGTCTAGGTTTTCAATTGAGCATATAATAACCACGTTATCTCTAATGTCGCGCATAATCTCAAGTTCAAATTCTTTCCAACCGGCAATGGACTGTTCTATTAAGATTTGGCTTACAGGGCTTGCATCAAGACCTCGTTTGCACTGTTTAAAGTACTCTTCTCGTGTGTTTGCAGACCCACCCCCAGTTCCACCCAAAGTAAAAGCAGGTCTAATAATTGCTGGAACACAAATACTTCCCAAAATCTCTTCGGCTTCTTCCATATTGTGAGCCAAGGCAGAATCCGGCACGTTTTGCCCAATCTTTTCCATGGCCTTTTTAAACTGCGCTCTATCTTCCGCCTTTTTAATAGCAGGAAGCTTTGCACCGATTAGTTCCACATCGTTATTTGCCAAAACCCCTGCCTCTGACAGGTTGACTGCCAAGTTAAGCGCTGTTTGTCCACCTACAGTGGGGAGCAAGGCATTCGGCTTTTCGCGCTCTATTATTTTTTTTAGCGATAAAACAGTAAGTGGCTCGATATATGTTTTGTCAGCCATTTCTGGGTCAGTCATTATGGTGGCTGGGTTTGAGTTAACCAGAACAACTTTATAGCCTTCCTCTCGAAGGGCTTTGCATGCTTGAGCTCCAGAATAATCGAATTCACAAGCTTGTCCAATAACTATAGGACCAGCTCCAATGACCATTATACTTTGTATGTCTGTACGTTTAGGCATTACTTATCAGGCGTCTCATAGATTTGGCTTGCGTCAATATAACGGGAGCGCTCTAGCTTAATACTAGACCTGGTTAATTTACAAAAGAGACTATCTGGAACACTTCCGTTTGATCCTTCAATTCGTTTTATTTCCGATTTAATAAACCTCAGGGTTTCAGCGGGATGATGGCAGATACCTTGAGTTGGCAGCAATTTTCCATCCAACTCAACAACACGAGCTTCAAACAAGCCTCCCTTAACGAATAGGTCACCCAAATGCCCACAAGACAAAGTATATATTTTATCTTTGTATAGAGCTTTCACCTTGGCAACACCATTCTTCGAGCCTTTAACTAGGAAAATGTCACGAACATGATTTTTTAGGGCCGAAATTATTAGAAGCTCTTGGTCAGAACCTCTAGCCATTTCATCTTTATAAACATCCAGTATGGTGGCACCATCCTCTGTTAGCATAAAATCAAAAATAAACCATTCTAAAAATAGCGATATACGGGCATCATACGAGTCGTCTTCAGGGAAAATAGTGCCTACCTTTCTAGTGTAAAGATTAAAGGCTAGCTCTGCTTTTTCTTGAAACCTGTCTTCTGAGGCCATTTTATTTAGATTGTTAATAACGGCAAAAAACGTTTTTTCAAGTTCTATACTCATTTACTCAAAAACTCAAAGAGCTCCCTTCTCCATAAAACTTTTAAATCTACCAAACATATGAGAAGCGTCACTAGGCCCAGGAGAGGCTTCTGGGTGGTACTGCACGCTAAATATTGGCATGGTCTTGCTGGAAACACCTTCCACGGTGCTGTCGTTGAGGTTTAAATGTGTAATATCCATATGTTTTGGTAGTGAGTGCGGATCTACTGCAAAATTATGGTTTTGACTTGTTATTTCAACCTTGTGTGATGTCAGGTCTTTGACTGGATGATTACCACCGTGATGCCCAAACTTGAGCTTATAAGTTTTTGCGCCTAAAGCTAGGCAAAGGATCTGATGACCTAGACAGATTCCAAATATCGGTTTTTTCCCTATAAGTGTTTTTACGGTATTAGTTACATATGGAACAGCAGATGGATCCCCTGGTCCATTGCTTAAAAAAACTCCATCAGGGTCCATGGCTAGAATGTTCCTTCCCGGGGTATCTGCCGGAACAACGGTTACCGAGCAATTTATATTGTGCAGATGCCGCAGTATATTCCATTTGACTCCAAGATCGATAGCGATGACTTTATATTTTGCCTCATTGGTGTTTTGTGAAAACCCATCATTGAGGGTCCACAGTCCACCATTCCAATCATATATTTGTTTGCATGTTACATTTCTAACGCAGTCCTTTCCGTCTAGTCCAGAAAGTTTGGAAGCTATCACCCTTAACTTCTCAATATCTTTTGAGTCAGAACTTATTATTCCAGGCACGGTACCGTGGAGTCTAATATGTCTGGTTAGCGCCCTAGTGTCTATTCCCTTAATACCTACTATATTGTTTTCTTTAAGATAAGCGCCAAGGCTTTTTTCTTTCCGCCAACTAGACGGGATATGACTTTCTTCTTTAACAACAAAACCACGAACTGATGGCATTCGTGATTCCAAGTCTTCGGAGTTTACCCCAACATTACCAATTAGAGGATAGGTCATGGTAACAATCTGTCCATCATACGAAGGATCAGTCAGTATTTCCTGATAACCTGCCATGGCTGTATTAAAGACTACCTCACCACTAGATTGTCCTAATGCCCCGAAAGGTTTGCCACGAAAGACCCGTCCATCTTTTAAAACAAGGTAAGCCTTGCGCTCCTTGTTATCACTCATCTGAATCTATATCTTTTCCATTGAATTTGTAAACCACTCGACCTTTTACAATTGTCACAACTGCACGACCCCGCATTCGCTTTCCACCAAAAGGCGTGTTTCTTCCTTTGGTGGCAAATTTGGATGGTTCGACAATCCACTCGAGCTCTGGATCTATTATAGTTATGTCAGCTTGGCTACCAATGTCCAAAGAACCACCGGATAGGTTTAATGTTTTAGCTGGTTTAGATGATAGCGATCCTATCAGATCCGACGGTTTCATGTGTCCATCGTTTACCAAAGACATGGCTAATGGAACTGCTGTTTCAAGCCCAACTATTCCAAAGGCAGCACAATCAAACTCCACCTCTTTTTCAACCACGTTGTGAGGAGCATGATCAGTGGCAATGCAGTCTATAGTGCCATCCATAAGACCACCAATTATGGCAGTAACGTCTGACTTGGACCGTAAAGGTGGGGCCATTTTACAATTGGTATCATAAGATCCAACTGCATCTTCTGTAAGAGTGAAATGATGCGGAGTTGCTTCTGCTGTCACTAGCACCCCCTGTTTCTTTGCTTGGCGAATCAAGTCAACTGATCCAGCAGTTGAGACATGGCAGAAATGGATTGGTATGTTTAAATATTTGGACAACGTGATATCCCTTGCGATTATTGAGTCTTCACCTGCAGCAGGAGCGCCAACAAGACCTAGTCTGTTGCTTGTTCGACCTTCGTTTATGCTCCACTTTCCACAAAGGGATTGATCCTCCGCATGCTCTAGTATTACAAGGTCAAACATTGATGCGTATTCCATGGCATCACGAAGTAAACCAGGGTTCATTAAACATTTGCCATCATCAGATAAGGCAACGACACCGGCTTTCGCCATTTCGCCTATTTCAGCTAAGGCTTCTCCTTTTATACCCTTTGTGACAGCACCAACTGTGTGGACGTTGATAACTGCTGTATTATTGGCTTTTTCCAAAATAAACTCGGTTACTTGGGCACAGTCATTTACTGGATTTGTGTTGGCCATAGCAACGACAGAGGTGAACCCTCCCGCTGCTGCCGACTTGCTGCCAGACTCTATTGTTTCTTTATATTCGTATCCCGGTTCACGGAAATGTACATGTATATCAATTAAGCCTGGAGTTACCCACAATTTATTTGCATCTATAGTTGTCTTAGCTTTTGCACTTATTTTGGGGGCGATTGTGACAATTTTATCTTTCGATACAAGTATGTCCATTTTAGCATCCATGCTATTTGCTGGGTCAATCAGCCTTCCATTTTTTATTAGTAGATCATCCATTGCTATTCTGTTTTCTGTAATCCTGCACCAAGTAACAAATATAATGTCGCCATGCGGACCGCTACTCCATTTGTTACTTGGTCAAGGACCACTGACCACTGGCCTTCGACCACTTCCGGAGAAATTTCGATTCCCTGATTTATTGGCCCAGGGTGCAGTACTATGGCATTGTGTTTGGCTTTTTTTAAGTGGGAAAGCGTAAGCCCGAATAGTCTTGAGTATTCTCGGGCATTAGGAAACTTTGCTTTTTCCAGTCGTTCCGTTTGTATTCTAAGTGCCATAATCACGTCGGCCCCTACAACGGCATCTGCGAGAGATGTGGTTACGTTGTCCGCCATCTCCTCAACATAAAGTGGCAGCATTGTCTTGGGTCCACAAACAGTGATATTCATACCCATCTTTTTCATTCCGATCATATTTGAGCGAGCAACCCGGCTGTTTTTAATATCACCGAAAATCACCACATTTAACCCTTCCAACTTGCGTTTACTTTCTAAAATAGTCATCATGTCCAACAGGCTTTGAGTTGGATGCTCATGACGGCCATCACCGGCATTCACAACGGTACAATTGGTCCATCTCGAAATCATTGCCGGAGCACCGTCTGACTTGTGCCGCACAACAATAAGGTCAGGGCGCATAGCCTCGAGATTCGCTACCATGTCCTTGAGAGACTCACCTTTTGACATGGATGACCCAGATGTGCTTATGTTGATAACATCCGCTGAGAGTCGCTTGCCAGCAATCTCAAAACTTGTTCTTGTCCGTGTGCTTGGTTCCGCAAACATATTGATTATGGTTTTACCCCGCAACGTTGGAGCCTTCTTAACGTCCCTTTCGGAAATACCTTTCATTAGCTTGGACGTATTTAAAATTTGGGAAATGTCCTCTGGTGTTAAATCTTCCATCGAAATTAGATGTTTATGATAAAAATCATGTTCAGTCACGATCTTTCCCTTTATCCGGCAAAGTATCAAGGCCACTTAGCACTATATCTCGCCCATCGCATTCCTTAAATCTAACCCTAATTTTTTCCACATATTGCGTAGGAACATTTTTACCGCAGTAGTCTGGGCGAACCGGCAGTTCCCTATGCCCCCTATCTATTAGAACAGCAAGTTGGATTTGTCTTGGTCTGCCAAGATCAAAAATATGGGTCATGGATGCCATTGCTGTTCTTCCGGTGAAAAGAACATCATCAACTAATAAGATTGTTTTGTCTTTAACCTCAAAAGGTATTTCCATTTCCTTGCTGGTAAGAATTGCCCCCTTAGTACGGAAATCATCCCTATACAATGTTGGATCTAAGGACCCTGTTGGTACATTAGCTTTAGAAATGCGTTTTAATTCTTTAGCAAGGCGTTTGGCAAGTACAAAACCTCTAGTGATTACACCTACAATTACAAAGTGTTCAAGGTCTTTATTCTTTTCAACAATCTCGTACGCCATCCGAGTAATCACTTGGCGTTGTTTTACGGCTGTAAGGATAATATCTTTCTCTGCTGACTTACTTTTAGGTTTGCTGACAAACAACTTTTCGCTTGATGGCATTTCCTTTATTATCTTTTTCGAAGCTTTAGCTCTAGCCAAAATCGTTGTCCTCTTGTAATAAGACATTCGATGATCTATAGAAATCATTGATTAATAAGGAATTGATCATCAGTTTAGGATAAATATTTTCTGGTAGGCTTTTGAAACTCAGTGTCACCATTCTGTTGCTCTTTCTAGCCTCACAGGACTAAATTAAAGATTCAACCTTTATCAACTGTGTAACTCTAACAAATAATTACACTACAACGCAATAAATAGATTCATCACATTGAATAAAAGTGATATTTCAACAAATTTCTTAATAAAAGAATGTGGAGTTTAAACCAAAACTGCTACTAGGTACAATCAGTAGGCGGAATGAATTATTGATTCTGAAAATTGTTTTTATATGGACAAAATTTTGTTGAATTCCATTTTGGATTCATTCCATTTGAAAATGGCCGCACCACGTACTCCTTCTTCATAGACGGAGACCACAAAGTGAAAGACCTTAGGAAATGATGGCTCGTTAGTGTCTGCAAACATTGCGGCCCGGTGATCTTCAGCTGACCAGTACGCCTCGTGATTTGGGTGCGAATGGTAAAATCCAACAATTTCCAAACCGGTTTTAGATATCTCGTTCATTATTGATAATAGTTCCTTGGGATCCAGAAAATACCCGGTATCAGCATCTCGTTGATACATGTCTGGATAAAGCTCCTTTAGTTGGCCTTGAATGTTTGCGCAAGGACGAGCCTTAAAAGTTTTTGGTATGTCTTCTTGGCCTATAATAACCCCGCAACACTCGTCTGGGTATTCTTTGCAGGATTGCGCATACATTGTATCTATTGTTTCTTTGGGGATCTTCATAACTGATTCCAATATCTAACTACACATCGTTGATGTCTTACAGATAAGCATAAAATGATTGCACAATACCCATTAAAATAAAAATGGTAATAAAGTAAGATAAAGCTATATTTTACATTTAATATTAAAGTATTTTTTTCTCTTTTCATAGGTTCGTGGTATCTTTTCAGTCATGAAACTAGCAAAACTCGGAAAAGAAGGACCTGATATTTCTCCAATTTCTATAGGCACGTGGGGTATAGGGGGTCCACCTTTTTGGTCCAGCAAAGACAGGGGTCAATCAATTAGCACTATTCAAGCAGCTATTGATACCGGGATAAACCTGGTAGATACAGCCCCTGTATACGGTTTTGGCCTTGCAGAAGAAATAGTTGGCGAGGCCATTGCGGGGCGTCGCGACAAGGTTGTAATTGCTACTAAATGTGGTCTTACCTGGCAATCAAAGGAGTTGTCCTCCATAACAAATGATTTATCTCCGGCAAGCATAATAAAAGAGTTAGAAGACTCACTTAAAAGATTAAAAACAGACTATATCGATTTATACCAGATACACTTTCCGGATCCTAAAAGTGCCATTGACCAGGTAATGGTCGCTTTATATCTATTGCAACGAATGGGGAAAACACGATTTATCGGGGTCAGTAATTTTAACGTAGAGCAACTTAAAACCGCACATGAATTTGCTCCAATAGTATCGTTACAGCCAAAACTAAACATGCTAGAACAAGAGATCGTAGGGAATGAATTAGACGTGTGTGTTGAAAAAGATATTGGCGTGTTGGCATATAGCCCACTTGCATCCGGGCTTCTGACCGGTAAGTATGATAGAAACTCAAAGTTTACTGGTTGGAGGGAGAGAGGTCGGATTGGGATTTTCCAAAAGAGAAAACTTGGTCAAGCTTTTAATACAATTGAGAAGCTGAAAACCTTTGCAGAGGACAGAAACATATCTTTGTCACATCTAGCAATTAATTGGGTGATTAACCAAAAAGGCGTAACCTCTGCCTTGCTTGGCATGAATACCCCTGGTCAGGTTGAGGACAACATGAAATCATTGGAGATAAAAATGACCAAAAAGGAAAAAGAGGAAATAGGAAAAATTCTAAATCAACAGACAGGTTAGTTATTTTTAACTTCAAACTACTGATACCCAGTGATTTCCAGTTTGCTTTTGCCACATAAATCAATTTTCATAATCCGTGTCATAAATTTAGTTGGGAGTTGGTCCAGGTAGTAAATATTATAAAGGAATTTAATAATGAGTGAATTAGTAACAGTAGTCCATATGCTTTGTGGGGCAGCTTTTGCCGTTACGCTGGTTATCATGCAACTTGGGGTAGGCCCGGCGATGGGTAAAATTTTGCCAAGCCCTGGCAAAGAACATGCTGTAAAAATAATCCATGGTCGGATAAGACTATCCACAGACATCATAATTATTTTAATGATAGCCACCGCAACTTATCTTTTAATGGTAAAACAGGAAATCATATTTTGGTCCATTTGGCTTCAAGTGAAGATAACTTTGGGGGGGTTAGCTATAATAATTGGAGCTTTGTTGCACTTTTACTGGCGTGGAAAAAAACGGAAACTAAAAAAAGCTGGGAAAGATGATGAGCATAAAGCATTAACTAAGCGCACTTTAATGTATGAAAAGGTGGTGCTGGTACTTGCCAATTTCGCATGGATAATGGCAGTGTTCTATAACCATTTTATTTAAGGCTGGCTATCGTACTTTCTACATGTTGATAATACATTGCTAATTTAGCGACTGCCCCATAAATGAACTATTGGTTTGGTGAAACGCAGCAGCACCTAAATCCCGTGAAAGTAACTTGTGCGAATATTCAAACCGTTGCAGCACTGACTCAGCTTCCCGCAAAAATAGCATTATTTCAGCGTTAGATTTTATAGCACTTGCGATCCTGTACGAGGCGATAATAATCGACTCAGGATCATCTCTTTGCACATTTGGAAGACCCATCTCTAATAATTGACTATTGCTTCCCCATTTGCGAACAAGATCTATAACCTGGATACATTTGTCATATGTTTCCTTTAGATTATCCGGCGGAATCTCATCTCTAATGGGTTTAATTGTAGCCACGCGGTATGGGCGTGTCCTATTTTCACTCAATACCGTTGCTCGGGTTATTCCCAAAAGTGTAATATTGTATTTTCCATTTTCAAGCTCTTCGCTTAATACTACCTTTCCGACGCACACTGTCTCGTGTATTTCAGGGTTCTTGTAATAATCTTTTTCCCAATTGGGCTTGAAATTAGCCATTGCTAGCAACTGTGAATTTTTCAAAACTTCGTGACACATGTCACGGTATCTAGGCTCAAAGATATGGAGAGATAGGTCTACACCAGGGAAGAGAACGACGTTTGGCAGAGGAAATAATGGGACAGGATTGTCTAACCCGTTAATTTGATTGAACTTTGCCATAATAAACTCACTATGTATTTATTAGATCAATTGTCATATGGTAAGGTAATAATACAGGATGTAGGTATTCTTGTAATCTCTTTACGCATAGCTTGCACAAAAATAGCAGGCTTGATTGAGAAGGTTAATTTTGTGAAATATGACAACCACGTTTGTTAAAGGAGTTATTGCATGGCCGATAAAATACTTGATTGCAAAGGTCTTTCCTGCCCAGAGCCTGTTTTAAGAACTAAAATGGCGATCAACGAGCTTGAGGCAGGACAGATTCTAGAGATGAGTGCGACTGACAGCGGATCAGCCAATGACATTGCTGCCTGGGCCAAAAGAACAGGAAATGAACTTTTAGAAAGTAGCGAAGCAGATGGTGTTTACACTTTTACAATAAAAAAGGGATAATGAAGAACTTTTAATTTTGCATAGGCGACGGTATGTCAGAAGAAACTCCTAAACGGATAGCCATTATAGCTGTACACGGATCTTTAGACATGGCTTACCCACCACTTATTTTGGCCTCCACCGCTGCGGCAATGGAAATGGAGGCGGGAATTTTTTTCACTTTCTACGGCCTGGATATCATTAATAAACACAAGAATAAATCACTGGGTGTGTCGCCTATTGCAAACCCGGCGGCACCTATGCCAGTGCCAAATATCATTGGTATGTTACCCGGTATGACTGCTGTGGCAACTGGAATGATGAAAAACTGGATGGGTAAACAGAATGTGGCTTCTATTGAAAGCCTACTTGAAATGTGTAGAATGGGAAACGTGAAATTGATAGGGTGCCAGATGACTATGGATGTTATGGGAGTGAAAGAGAGTGACCTAATTGAGGGTGTAGAGGTTGGTGGAGCCGCTACCTTTCTTGACTACGCGACAGATGCATCTATACAACTCTCATTCTAACCTATTTTTGTCCTTGGAACAGCCAACACTTATTGCCACTTAAAACATACTACTTTGGCAAACTCGAGTCTTTAGCAGACCGAGGACGACGACTTGATATATCTTTACCCGTAAGAACGAATACTAATTTTTCTCCAACCCATCTTCCAATGAGTGGCGGTGGGTCTGGAACCCAATCTCTGCTTCTAACCTGTGTTGCAGAAGCCATAGCTAGAATATTTCCTTTTCTGTTTGTAACTCTAGCCGTAACTGCTGAGACATATATGCCAGAACCATGGGAACCAGAAAAAATGTTTGCTCCTGTAAATACTCCAGACTTAGAATCATCGACTATAGCAATAACACCTTCTATTATTGCTTCTGCATCATTTCTTTTGGCCGTCAAGCTGACCCCGTTGGGTAGGAATGTTTCAATTATGCTACTTTGGATTATTAACGGTATCGTTTCTTCGCATTGACATTTAAAGAAATCAATATATACGGACTTTACATTCCTAAGTTCATCTTTTGATTCTTTTCTAATGCTATGAGTTTGAAATGGCATTTGAGTAACCGCGTTCGTAACACAACTCACAAGAAATGCCGATATCATAAGAGAAGAAATATATACAGCACCCTTTTTACTTATATTCATTTCTTCCCTCTTCTTGGTGCTTATCACATGTAAAATCATACCATAACGCCAATCTTTATCGTCAAAGAAACTCGATGAGTCTGCTGCGTAAAACAGGAAGGGAAAAGTTAGGATAGGGCTAGCTTATTTCCATTTATAGTACTTTACGTGGAGGGAGCTTTGTCTGTTCGAACTCGGCTTTTTTCTTTTCGAATCCTTGCTTACCCATTACGGCATAGGCATACTGCTTGCCAAACTCAACCCCAGGCTGATCAAAAGCATTCACACGGTATAATCCTCCGGCAAAAGCTGTAGAGACCTCAAGCATGTAAAGTAGCTGGCCAACACTGTTGGCATTAACCTCAGGTAGTCTGATAGTCATGTTTGGCCTGTGATTTATCACAAGCGCATGCTCAGTTCCGCTCTTTTCAGTCATAAGAAGATTTGCCATTGTATGACCTGAGAGGTAAGAGATCCCTGGATGATCCTCAAAGCCTTCAGGGATAGTTACATCTGCATTAAACTTTTCAGTCTCAAGGAAGCAAACTAGCTTGTCAAAAGGGCCCTCTACATACAATTGTATCTGTGAATGCTGGTCAGTTGCTCCTAATGCATTAACAGGTGTTTGACCTAGGTGGACATGGTTGCCATCTACATCTACCTTTTTGCCTAAGGATTCTGCCCATAGTTGGCGGAACCAGTCAGACACGTCTTTAAGGCGATATGAGTATGGCAGCATTACGGTTATTTTCTTACCCCTAGTAGTGTCTAAGAGGTAATGTATGGAGGCAAAAAGGTATGCTGGATTTTTCCTTATTTCAGCCTTACTACATCGTTTATCCATCCTTGCTGCTCCCTTGAGTAGGCCGATCACATCCAGCCCTGCCGCTGCGGCTGGTAATAAACACACGGGGGTGAGGACAGTAAACCTCCCCCCAATTGCATCAGGGACTACAAAAGATTTTAACTTGAACTTGTCGGCAATGTTTCGGAGCGTGCCGCTATTAGCATCTGTAGTAACGATGATATGTTTTTTCCATTTCTCGCCAAGTTTTTTTTCAAGCAACTTTTGCACTATCATGAACTGGCTCATGGTTTCAGCAGTCGAACCACTTTTAGAGACAACATTAAAGACCGTGTCGCTTATTTTAAGTGATGATAGCAGTGCAGAAAATTCATCAGGATCTATGTTATCGGCCACTAATAGGCGGCATGCACCGTTTCTTTTATTTGAGGTTAAGTTGTTATGTATTGGGTGTCCGAGGGCAGTAAGAAGTGCCGTTGTCCCCAGTGCAGAACCTCCAATTCCTAATACCACAAAGGTTGTAAACTGCTTTTGTATTTGTTTGGCTGCCCGTATGAGTTTATTGGTCTTTTCCATTTCATAAGGTAGATCATAAAATGGTTTGTCTCCAGATTTCCTTCGTGCAACAAGGTCTTTATGAATGTCTTTAGCCCTGTTATTAAGGGCTGTTATTGCTTCTTCGGTAATACCGTTTTCTTCGCCAATGATCTCTTGAAAAATATTTGTGTAATCGATAACGATATCATTCATGTCAAAAAGCTTTTTTGTGTTAATTATTATTAAATATTTCCTTACCAGCTACCCATGATCGGAGAACTGGACCACGAGAATCAATTATTGCATGTAGCGGACTTTTTTTCCCACTTACATTTATGTTTAAGTGGATTGCATCAAAAGGAGAACTCGGTTTTAATTCCCCCAGTCCATTATCCACTCCCATTGCCTTTGCACCACCTGTTGTCATCAACTTATAAACTGTTTCTAGAGGCATGTCCGGAAATAATTTCATTACCTGCCTGGCTTCGGCACGAATATCTAAGTCAGTATTTGATGCAAGAGAGTCGGTCCCTAATCCAACGGCAATCCCATTTTTAAGCAACTTAGGCAGTGCATGATTAACTTTTCTTTTAAACCACTTGTTCGAGTTCGGACAGAAAACCACTGATGCACCTTTTTTCTTCAGTAGGGCAATATCACCCCTTGAAGGATAATTGAAGTGCACACATAGAGCATTTTCTAATGCATTGCCATCGGCCATAACCCTGGCAGGTGTTTTTCCATGCACACTAACATTAAATACCCCTCTGCGATTATGTAATAGTGAGAATGGTCCTTTGCCAAATTTGCTAAACGTGGTTTCATCTTCTGTTTCACACAGGTGAACTGTGAGCGGAAGCCTTTTTGTTTTTGCGTATTCTGTAGTTTTTTTTAGTAAAGCGCCAGAAACGGAATATGCTGCGTGGGGTGAAACACCTAGCCTAATAAGATCAGTACACGTGGCAGAGGAAACTCTGGAAATTAAATTGTTGTGCTGTTCGTTGGCAATTCCCGGATCATATCCCAATGTTTCATGGTACACAGTGGCACGAAGACCAGTCTTTACCAGTACGGGTGTGACGTCAAAACTTGAGGTTACATCACCAACACAAGTAACACCCATTTCTATCAGCCGCCTAGCGGCCTTCGCGGTAGCAGTAGATACTGTGATTTTTGTAGCCTTTAGACGTGCCGCTATGAGGTCCTCAATCCAGTCGGTGAATAGAGTTCGTCGTTTGAGTTTACCAGCTAAAAAACTCAGTTCCAAGTGGCAATGAGCATTTACAAGGCCAGCTGATATTAAACCTTCTTTGAGTTTAATTACTTTATCTGCTTTTACGTTTGAAAGGTTTCTCGTTGGTCCGATATCAGTAATTATTCCATTTTTAACTATAATTGTCGCATTTTCTAGCCATTGCCTATTGGTGGCTACTACTAGTGGTGCTGAAACCTTTAGTGTCTTATGTGATTGTGCCAAGGCAGTAAGTCCTGATTATGGGTCAATCCATGTTCTCCAGTCGTCTTTAATATCACCCCTTTCCCGGTAACGTAACATTGCATTTTTACAATCGCACTCCCTGTCATGATTTACGATGGCTTGAAAGGCCGATGTGACTATGCTAGGAATCTTGCCAAGAGAACTATCCACAGCCACTTTTTCTTTGTCGGTCATCATTCCCTCAAACAACACGCCACTTTTGTAGTCTCTAGTGGCAAGGCCCTCAGCAAAGTTTGTCAGATAACACACAGCTGCATAGCACATTTCCAATTCACGGGCCAAAAAAACTTCTGGAGCCAGAGTCATTCCCACTAGGTCAGCCCCATAGGAGTGATAAAGGTTAATCTCTGCCGGTGTCTCAAGTCTTGGCCCTTCAGTGCAACAATATATAGATTCATCATAATGTGGACATCCGAATTGATTAAGGGCATAAATAATAGCATGCCGCATATCGGGGCAAAACGGATGGCTCATGCGTATAAACCCTAACCCACCTTTCTCAAAAAATGTGGACGGTCGGTTTTTGGTTACATCCAGAACGTCGTGTGGTACAGCGTAATGTCCAACTTCGAACGTTGGATTGATTACCCCAGGTCCGGACCAAGCAATTATGCGTTGTACCCCAAGCTCTTTAAGACCCCATATGTTGGCTCTATAGTTAACAAATGGAGCAGATGTCTTATATCCATCTGACCCGTGTCTTGGTAGAAATAAAAATTCTAGTCCTTTTGATTTATAGGAATAAAGATTTGCAGTTTTACCGAATGGTGTTTTAATACCAGTAATTATTTTAGGCTTTCCAATAATATTTTTTGAAAGCAGGCTATGTGCACCGCTACCACCGATAATGGCAAGTGGAATTGATAAACTTTTATTTTTCATTTTATTTATACAGCATGTCTATTATTAAACCTTCGCGTAATCCGTAATCGGATACATATATCCGGTCTAGCCCAGCTAATTTCATTGTTGATTCAATGATGGCAAATCCGGCCACAATAAGATCTTCACGCCCACCTTCCAGACAAGGTATTTTACCCCTCTCATGCAGTTCCATGGCAAAAAGTTTGTTCTTCATTCTATCAATTATTTCAGATGTCAACACATGGTTGTTGACTAACTGAGCTGAGTACTCCACCAGCCCAAGGTCGATTGCTGCTAAAGAAGTTACTGTGCCCGCCGTACCCACTAATGACCTAATTGATTTATAAGATTTCTCACCTAGTTTATTAAAAGCTTGTTCAACCGTCGTTTCTACTTCTTGTTGCATGGCCTTGTACTCATCGTTGTCCACTGGATGTTTTGTAATATATTTCTCCGTAAGCCTCACCACACCAAGGTTTGTACCTGCGCTTGAAGCAACTGTTCCGTTAGTCGAGCTAATGTATTCAGTGCTCCCACCTCCAATATCGAATAGAATAAAATCGCCTATCGCTTTATCGAGATGGGATTGCACACCTAGCATGGAAAGCCTCGCCTCATCAATCCAAGGAATTACTTCCAAACAATAGCCAGTGGCTTGTTGTATCATTACAGCGAGCTCAGCAGTGTTCTGCGCAGTGCGACCTGCGCTTGTAGCTGCGATACGAAGACGAGTGGGGGCAAATTTTTTTGTATTTTCCAACATTTCAACTATAGCCTTTGTGGTTCGTTCCATGGCTCTCTGGTCTAGAAAGCCACTGTTTTCCAGGTTTTCCCCTAGGCGGGTGATTCTCTGATCTGAGTAAAGGGTATCGTACCCAGCCTGATTGGGTTTGACCACAAGGATACGAATGGTATTTGTCCCAAGATCTATGGCTGCTACTCGGTTCATTTCTTTGCTGCTTTATCGATCTTAATAGTAAAATAAGGATTATATCAAATGTGGTTAAAACCTTGGCCCAGCTTTGTTGTAAACTGTTAACTAACCTGACAACTGAATTAGAGAGAATTACAAAAATGATGAAACTCAAAGATTTGGTGGCCACATTAGATGAGCTTCTGGATGTGAGCACGATTAGTGATTCCAGCCCCAAAGGGTTGCAGGTAGAAGGTGCAGCAGAAATATACAAGATGGTAGTGGGTGTATCCGCTTGTATGGAGTTATTCGAGAGAGCAGTATCCATGGGTGCGCAGGCGATATTAGTTCACCATGGAATGTTTTGGGATTCAGATCATAAGCTTGTGCGGGGGAGCTTAAAGGCCAGACTAAAAATATTACTGAGCAACGATATCAGCCTGCTAGGATATCACTTGCCGCTAGATTGCCATCCAGAAGTAGGAAATAATATTGGCCTTGTAAGGGCACTTAACCTGATTGATGAAAAGCCCTTTGGAGAATTTAATGGCAGGTCAATAGGTTATTTGGCACAAGCGCAAAGACCTATTTCCATAGATGATTTTATAAGTGCGGTGCGTAAGAAAATCAACCCAGACGCAAAATGTTATGGTTTAGGGTCAGGCGTAATATTGAAAATCGCGATATGTTCAGGGGGTGCGCCGTCATTGTTACGCGAAGCGATAAGTGTAGGAGCAAATGTATTTCTCACTGGGGAAGAGAGCGAATGGATATATCATCTTGCCCGGGAGGAAGGCATATATTACGTTGCAGCAGGTCATCATGCTACCGAACGACTTGGCCCAATGGCTTTAGCAAAATGGATAAATGAGAACCTTGATGTGACTTCCGAGTTTGTGGATGTTTCAAATCCGATATAGACATGTATGTTAGATAGTGAACTGCCAGTGCTGAAAAAAATAAAAAGAATTGGAAGCTCTAAGAAAAATTGACTGTCAAATTTTCTTATGTTGGTTGACATATTGTTATCTAAAAACCTAATCACATCTTGCCAGTGATCTACTATAGTAGAAAACATATGGTGCCCATCATCTTTCCAAAATCTCCGATTTACCTCGGATTGATCTCCATTGCCATAACAGTATGGCTGCGTAGACAAGGTATCCAGCGGCGGCGTATATCTTCTCGCTGGGAAGTTTGATAACGGCGTTTAGCAAATAAGGGTTTATAAGCGCGATGGTGATTACCAGCATGATAACCCGGGTTGGCCAGCCGATTTTGCTGATGGCGTACCCTTGTATGGCCGAGGCGAAAGCATACATTCCACCAACAGTACTGATCAGGACAAAGAGTCCATACCAGAAATTTTCAACACCGATGAGCAGAATTTCGTTGTTGTATATGAACATGAAGGGTAGCAACGCTACACGGATATCGTACGTGAAAGACTGAATCCCCGTTTTTACTGGATCGGCCCCAGATATACCCGCTGCGGCATAGGCGCATAGACCCACCGGTGGCGTATCGTCTGCCAAAATACCGAAATAAAACACAAATAGATGTACCGCAAGTAGCGGGATCATCACACCTGAGTCTCCGGCCAAGGTAACGATCACAGGGGCTGTAAGAGTGGCCATGACAATATATGTGGCTGTTGTCGGCAGGCCCATGCCAAGCATGAGGCACGCGATGGCGGTTATGAATAGCATTAATGGCAGCGATCCCATGGAGATCGCTTCGACAACCTCCACCACCCGTAACCCAAGGCCTGTAAGTGTGACGGTGCCCACGATTATACCTGCCGCCGCTGTGGCCACGGCAATGGCAACCATGTTTCTCGCCCCGCTTTCCAGTCCATGGTAGATATCTGTAAATGCATCCAAAAATGCCGGTCCCACTGGTTGTTTGGATATCATCGCATTAAGTGGCGATTGAATTACCATCACACCCATAAGTATAACGATGGCGTTGAAGGCGCTTGCCACAGGGGACTGTTTTAATATCAGAAGCGATATTACTAGTGCGGCAACAGGAATTAGAAAGTGTGAACCACGGAGCAATGTTGGCCAAAACCTTGGAATCTCGTCTGGGGGCGATCCCTTCAGCCCAAGTTTGAGCGCCTCGAGGTGGCTGATATAAAAAAGTGTGAGATAGCTGGCCAGCGCTGGAATTATGGCGGCTCGAACTACGTCAAGGTAAGTAATTCCTAAAAACTCGGCGATAATAAATGCTGCCGCACCCATGATTGGCGGCATGAGCTGACCATCAGTGCTAGCCGCAACTTCTATGGCGCCCGCTTTCTCGGCCGGGTACCCTACTTTTTTCATAAGCGGTATGGTAAACGTTCCGGTAGTAACGGTGTTGGCCACAGAAGAGCCATTGACCATGCCAGTGAGCCCGGATGAGAGTATGGCCGCCTTGGCCGGACCACCACGGAACCTCCCTAGCAGGCTGAAAGAGACGTTTATGAAATATTGTCCAGCCCCAGCCTTTTCCAGCATGCTGCCGAAGAGCACGAATAAAAACACAAATGCCGCCGATACACCCAATGGAACACCAAAGATACCTTCAGTTGTTAAAAACTGATGATCGACGATTCTGCGTATAGAGTAACCCCGATGCTCGATGATCTCGGGTAGATATGGACCTAGCATTGAATAGGCGAGGAATGCTCCCGCTACAACGGTTAGGGCAAGACCAAGGGATCTGCGAGAGGCTTCCATAATAAAGGCAACACCTAATAGCCCAATTATTATATCCCGGGTCAGGGGTATGCCTGGACGTTGGTGCAAACCTTGAAAGTCGAAAATTATATACATTACCGACAAAACAGACGCAAAGGCCAATAGCCAGTCGTACCAAGGGATGTAATCGATGGCTTTAGACTTTTTCTTGGCCGGAAAGGCCAGGTAGGCAATGGCCAGGGCAAAAGCGATATGTATTACCCTTGCCCTCCATGCGTCCAAAGTTACAAAGCTGGCCACAGATAACTGAAACAAAGACCACCCAACGCAAAGGGCCGCCAGAGTCCATTTTGCTGGGCCGTGGGTATGCCTTCTGCCAGCCTCCACTTCAAGCGCGCTCTCAACCGCATCCTGCCGCCCGTGGGTATGATTAATCATTACAAATTACTATTTCTGCCAATATACGGAATCAGGCAAGGTGTGCTTGTCCTGTATCGGGCATAATCCTCACCCTGGAAGTTTACACGGCAATGAAAGGATCCCCGGTCTCAGAAGCAGATACAGTGACCCTTACTTTGCCGAATCTATCTACAAAGGTTACTGCATTAATACGATAATTTTCATCCACGATCTATCTGGCTTTCTATTACCTCGTTAATTTTTCAATTTGAAAAAAATTGTTACCTTCCTAGGTGACGGCCTGCACCTCACAAATACAAGGTTACCATGTGTTGATGGTTCCCAAAACATGGAGAAAATTACTTGATCCATCCCCTCTCCTTATAATATTTTACCGCGCCTGGATGAAATGGGGCCGATAGACCCTGCATCATTTGATCAGGAGTAAGAATGGAGAGGGCGGGGTGGGTTTTCTTGAATTCTTCAAAGTTTTCAAAAACCATTTTCACAACGTTGTATACCACTACATCGGATACATCTGTGGTGGTAAGCAATGTGGCTTTGACTGCAAATGTCCTTATTGGATTTGGATTACCAGGGTACACATTACCAGGAATATCCACGGCGACAAAGTATGGCCTGCCTTTAGTAAGCTTTTCAATGACCAGATCACCCACGGATATGATGTTAACTTTATGGGAAGAGGCCACATCCATGATATTGGCAGAGCCTATGCCAACTGTGTAAAAGTATGCGTCAATCCTTCCATCGCGAAGGAAGTCGGGAGCCTCCGATGCCTTAAGACTTTCCACCTTCATATCATTGACACCAAAGGGAGTGACTCCGAATAAGACCTCAGATGTGGAGCGCTGGCCTGAGCCAGGATTACCAATGTTTACCCGTTTGCCCTTGAGGTCACGAAAAGTCCTGATTCCACTCTTATCGGAGGCGACAATGTGAAACGGCTCTGGATGTATGGAGAAAACCGAGCGAAGCTTTTTCACCTGCTTGCCCTTGAAATCGCCGATGCCGTTATAGGCCCGGTATCCCACGTCGGATTGGACTATGGCCATGTCTAGTTCTTTAATAGCCATGGCGTTCACGTTATATGCAGAGCCACCTGTAGATTCGACTGTGGCTCTGATGCCATGATCTTTTTTGCCTTTGTTCACTATCTTGGAAATAGCCCCCGCCGTCGGGTAATAAACGCCAGTTACACTGCCGGACCCGATGGTTACAAATATTCGCTTAGCCAAGGCTGTCTCTGCCAACAGAACGATAGAAATAATGGCGACCAGCGCGACGAAGACTTTTTTCATAGTGAAACCTCCTTGAAAACGATTCTTATAGAAATAAGCGGTAAAAATAACAATCAGAGTCCGTACACTTAAGGGAACGGTAAAGAGATTGGCTGAACTCACACATAAAAAATATCAGCATAAAAACCCATCTGCCAATGGCCCAAATTCAATGCGAACAATGAATTAAAGTATATCGGATATGTCACAAGAATAGCAAATGGGCATACACGGCGCCCATGGGCTTTAAAAACGTTATCATGGTAATTATTGATGACAATTTCATGCAAACAATTATTAAATTGAATGGAAGGCAAAGATGTCAGATCATAAGAGCGTAATAACCTTTTATCAGCTCAAAAGGTTGCCTTGAACAAGATTTATATTAACGGAGGATTGGGTCTTGTAAAGTGCCCCCAACTCGAAATGTTTTTTTCCCTTCGGAAAATATCATTCCCATTGGGCCAAGCTGCTCGGCAAGCTGTTTATCTAAATTAATTGCTACGGTAAGAGCTAGTCGCGAATGTCGAGGTGCTGATGTAAGGTTGATACTACCTGTTACTTTGATGCTCAACTGGGGCCCTGCCACCTCGAATCGATTGAACTCTATTCTACCTCCCCTCATCTTTAGGCGGGCTGTTCCTGAAGAAACTATTACTGGTTGTACGTCAGGGGCAAAGATTTTACCAAGCTTGACAATTCCGCTGTTTAACTTTGCGTCCAGATCGCCAGATCCTTTTATAAGCAGCCCTTTAGGAAGTTCCAAATTCCCTGATCCGGATAATGCGGTAGAGAGTACAAACCATTTTCTTTTTTTTAGTAACTCAACTTCTCCCAGATTAAGATCGTCGAAGGTGAAGCTAACACTTAAATCCTTGCCGTATACCCCTACCTCTGCTGCACTAGTTCCACCATAGGCCATGGCCTTTAATATGTACTTCTCATTACCAAAAATGCTTGAGATCAAAGCTGGCCGTATATTTAATTTTTCTAGATGTATCCCTCGCCGTGCCCGTTTTTGTGGAATTACCTCTACATCTGTCATCGAGAGACCAAGCGGGAAAACTAGATCCATTTGTGAGACGTCCATGTTAATGCCTAAATCTTTGGCAGCAGAAACTACTACAGGCTTAAACACTATTGCTGGAAAGCGAAGATAAGAAAATAACAGGCAAGCAACAATAAAAAAAACTATATAAATTGCTATCGTGGTTGCCATTGGTTTGGCCCTAAACAATGTCTTTATCTTCGTTAAGGTAACTTGCATAGGCTATTTTGTGATGCGTTTGTAGTTTGATACCCGGAGAGCCACTTTAAGAAATGCTGGATTTTCATAATTTGTTTTTACAGACATACGCTTGACTCTGGCGTACCCAGTTGTTTTTTTTATTTCTTGTAGCAATGAAACTAGTGCAGGCAACGAAACCTTTTCAAGTCTAAGCTCAACCCCGTATTCTTTGTAACCGTCAAATTGCATGGTCTGCGTGGGGGACATGGAAACCACATTACTGCTAAGCCCAGAATTTTTTGCCAGGAGTTCCATTGAAGCGAGGAGAGATTTATTGGTTTTTCCAGAGCTAATCCGTTGATTAATCAAATCAATAACGGTTTTGACTTCTACATATCTATCGGCAATTGCTGAAATCTCCATCAGCTCACCTCTTTTACTTAATATTTTTTGTTCTAACGATGCTCGCTGGTCGGTCAAAGGCTCGTAAATTCCAACCCATAAGAATGTAACAAGGCTAATGATGATTATTACACCAAGCAATAATCGTTCTCGATGACTCATGTTTGTTAAAAAGATCAAATCGATACCTTTCATGGGTCTACTGACTGACAGTTACTTTTAGTCGGAAATTCACATACGCAGAATTCACCCCAGCCTTTGCATGGTCCACAGTGGTGGTATTTACCCAAAGCAATCTCGAGATCTCTTTTTTGAGTTGCTCCACTTGTTCGAAAGATTCGGTTCTTCCAGCAATGACTATTTCTGTATCTTCATATACAAAATTTTCTACATCAAGTTTGCCAGTCCTTGGTACTGATCGAGTGATGTCTAGAAGTCGGTCTAGAGCTGGGTCAGTAATCGACCCGATAATTCCGAGTGAATGAGATTTGTTCAGTAATCTTTTATAACTGTTTTTAAGCTGTTGCGTTTCATAGACTATATTTGTTTCATTTGGTATTGCCCGCCTGAACTCGGCTCTTGTTCGATTCTTTAAGTCATTGTATGTTGAACTAAGAGCGATTACTTCCCCACCAAATGATAAAGCCCACACAAATATTCCCAGCATTATTAGAGCTGCGGTTGTAAGCATCTGGGCTCGTTGTCCTATAAGTCTGGCTTTTCGTTTAAATTCACCAGTGCGAAAATTCAAAAGTTTATCTACTTTGGCGTTGGCTAGGGCGTACGCAGCGCCTAGTGGAACAGAAAACACAGCTGCGAGATTACTGATGTCATTTGAATTATCGCTATCTACTGTTGCTTCAAAGTTATCTAGTACTGGAAATTTTACTGGTACATTTAAGTTGTTACCAAGTCTATTGATAAAATCTGAATTCACGCAACCAGCTCCTTGTACGATTACTTCGCCAAGGTTTGTTCCTTTTTCTTGACCTACTGAATAGGTTAGCCTTTTTACTTCTCTTGCAACTTTAGTCGGATCATTTGTGGCCGGAAATGAATGGAACATTAACGGCTGTTGGTTTTCCGAAAGGGCCACAGAAATATAGTCTGATTCTATTGAGACCAAAATACGTGGTAGCATTTGTGTGCCGGAAAGTTCGTTATTAAATAAAGATAGTGGCCCTGCCACTACTGCATCAGGAACTACCTCGGCCTGATCAAAAAATTCAAGATGCTTTTTCATGTCATTTTTACATGCAACGGCCACCAACACTGTCGCACCGTTTTCATCTTCTTCAATTATGTCGAAACCTACGCAGATATCTTCCACTTCGAAAGGCATGTATGATTCCAACTCGTAAGGGAGCACTTCCTCAATCTGCCGTCGCTTTTTCATTGGGAAAGTCAACTTCCTACAAGTAAGCAACCTTCCTGGTAAAACTGTGACTACATAATCCACTTCAGGATTAAACCCAAGCAAGTCCATGGCAGACCGTAAGTATTCTTGCGTGCTCTTATCAGACTTGAGCCATTGACTCTTTCTCAAGAGATGTATAGCCTTTTGTACGCGAAACCGACTATCAATAATGGCTATTCTTATGTCATCATTCCTGACTTCGATTCCAAACACCTTGTTTGCCATAGTAAGATCCTAGTAAGTTTTGTAAAAAAGTGTTTTGGTCCCTGCCGCGTTTCGCCTGTAGACGGCATGAATGGACCTGGATGATTCACCAAAAGTAGCGCTGGTATCTACTGAGTAGTAATCGCTTTTTACATTAATTAGCAGAGCGATATTGGGGTATATATCGGCCATGCCTGCAATTGTTTTAATATCTTCGCGCTTTTTAAAAGGTCTAATTAGCCTTTTAGCGACAATTGATTTTACCAGACCATTTGTCATGGCCTCGTCAAGGGCTAGTAATGCGTAAGGAGTGGCAGTGTTTATGTTGATTGGACCATCTCCCCATAGAGTTACATGGGGCCGAAGCTTGGTCATAACTTCCTTGGTGATACCTTTGATTAGGTATAATTCATCTAGGGAATCAAGACGAGAGTTTTTTGAATGGTATGGGTTTTTCAAGGATAAATAATAACCATCTTCTGCTCCCCCAGTTGATATTAGGCTATTTTTATCGGACCAATCCACTATTGAGGCAGCTAGGGTATAATCTAGACCCAGCTGGTCTAAAAGTCTGGTGAACAGTGCAACCCACTTGTCATTTCTATAGCCTTTGTCGGAAGTTAGTTTGTTCAGATTGATTTTGCCGGACTCGTCTTGGATCGTCAAAAATGCATATGTGTCATCTATAGGTAATGGTATGGCCTTCTGGGCCCACTCCTCGCTTAGAGTATCAAGTTTAATCTTTGACTTAGCATCTGCTATTAAGATACGCTTTGCTACTTCCTGGCCTGAGCGAGCAGCAAAATAAGCTTTGGTTTCATCACGATAAGAGGTGGCAAGTGTAGCTTGTATCCACGAATTATACAGGAAATCAAACACAGTGATTGTAAGTAAGGCTACGATAAAAATTGTAAGTATGAGAGCAACCCCAGATTGGCTTTGTAGAATGCGGTTACGTCTCATTCTCCGCCTCCTATTGGAATCAGGCTTTTGCTTTCTAATACCGCACCTGTCTGTCCACTCAGCTTAACTGTTACTTTTACCGCTTTTGGTAGTTGCCAAGATTGTGTTGAATCGAAGCTTTCTTCCCACTCATTTGCAACTAAATATTTTATGTCAAAGGACAGCAATTTAGTGGTAACAGGGATAGCACCTTCCTCGTCACTTGCAGTGGAAAGTTTTAATGCAGTAAAGCTTTCGCCCCGCATGAGAACATTTTGATTATCTTTTCCAGTTTCATCGACATACCATACGATAAGGGCTTGATCTGGCCCGTGGAATGAAAACTTCTTCCCATACCCTGTAAATTTGATTTTGTCTGTCTGCATATCTCCTATGCTATCCTCACCATTAAATACTCCAGCTTTATTATTTGGCAACAGGGAGGCTGAGGCTAAATCATTATTTAATGTTTGTATAATGAAACGTGCAGTGTGGTTAAGTCTTGTTTTTTCATCCATAATAGCGCTACTAGCAGAAACAGCGGCAAATGAAGAATAAATCATGATTACTATTAGTGAGATGATAGCAGTTGTTACAAGCACCTCTATTAAGGTAAACCCTTTTCGGCCCGGCCTTAAATTGCTGCCATATAATGTGCTCATTTTGTCAGATATGCTTTAAGGGTAAAAACATTGGATCCTTCTTGATCACTTATTTTATAAACTGCAATTGCAACTTTAAAAGTTTCACGTATGGGAGTTTTGTCAACATAAGTTTTCCATTCAAACTCAGGATAATCTTCACGCTTATGTGTGATCGGTTCCCCAACTGTTGGAAGTGTGGTTATGAATATTCGTTCCATTTCTTCGCGAGCAAGAGTCACTGCTCTAGTAATTTTTATAGACTCTGCTCCCATGTGAATAGCTTGATTATGTGCCGAAAGCAGAGAAATCAAAGAGAATGAAAGCACTGCTAAAGCCACCATTACCTCGAGGAGGGTGAATCCTTTTTTGAAAGATGTTTTGTTGCGTTTATTGATCATGCTGCACTTCTATGTTCTGAGTCTATGTATAGAGATATACGGTCATCAAGCAAGCCTGGCTGCGATTTTCCTTCGGTGATTTTCACTTCTCCGGTAAGCGGATTTGATTTAAGTGTGTAGACATTATTAGCGTTATCTGCAAGTTCAATAATTGCAAAGTCCATAAAACCGGAGGGCAGGAAATGGATGGTAATAGTACCATCTTTAGTTAAACCATGTCTTTGAGTACGCGCCCAATTGATTTTAATGGTTTTGGGTAAAGTGGTGTTTTTTGCATACCGCGTTGCAATTTTTTCAAACTGGTTATCTGTGTTTAATAAACTCGCAAAATATTTTCCATTATCCAGATCAATTGTAAGTCGATACACAAGGCGGGAAGTGGAAGCCTTATCATACAAGTATGTTATGGAAGCAGCTAACCGTCTTGCAGAAGATCTTAGTTGCCAGTCGCCAACACTGGTCAATCGAGGAATAATTAAAGCCGATATAATTCCTATTATCAGCAACACAACTGAAAGCTCTATTAAAGTGAATCCATAACGATTAAGTAGTGGAGACGATTTCACTGTATTTCCCAGTTGGTTATATCAGCGTCCTTACCTTCCCCACCCCTTTGACCATCAGGGCCATAGCTAGATAGGTCATATGGGCTGTTGGCACCAGGGGATAGGTAAATATAATCACCCCCCCAAGGGTCTTTAGGTATGCGGGGCAAATAACCGTATTCGCGCCATCTTTTCGGGATGTTTCCTGTTGTTGGAATATTCACCAGTGCGTTGAGCCCCTGTTCTGAAGTTGGGAAGACACCATTATCTATATGGTACATATTGAGTCCGGTTTCAATTGACTTTATATCTACCACAGCCTTGATACGTCGTGCCTCCTCAGGTTTAGCCATGATTCGCGGGATGATGAAAGCAGCTAAAATACCTATTATAGCGACAACAATAAGGATTTCTATAATTGTGAAACCGTGACAATTTTTTATTACTCTTTTCATATCAGACATAACCTCCCAACTAACCCACAATATGGCTTAGTTCAAATATTGGTAGCAATATGGCGAGGACAATAAAGCCTACTACGGCCCCCATGACAAGTATTAGAATCGGTTCAACCATAGAGGTCAATACAGAGAGTGAGGTTTCCACTTCAAATTCGTAGGCCTCAGATATTTTGGCAAGCATATTTTCAAGAGATCCTGACTTTTCGCCAGTAGTGATCATTTGGGTTACTGTTGGCGGAAAAAGACCAGAACTTTGCAGTGGAACGGCAATTGATTCACCCTCTGTAACGGCCACAGCTGACTTTGCTATAGCATCCCCTATCACTTGGTTGTCCAGCATCTTTTCGGTTAGGTTAAGAGCTTCAATAAGTCCCACTCCGCCAGTTAATAGGACACTTAATGCACCAGTAAACTGGGCTATATTTGAATTCAGTATTATTGGTCCAATAATAGGAGTTTTTAATAGCATTCGGTGCAGATTTTCCCTTCCCTTTTCTTTAGTTGAGTAATACTTCAGCGCAACAAGCCCAATGATTATGAAAAGTAGTATAGCAATCCACCAATTAGATAGAAAATTAGACACAGCAATAAGAATTATGGTTGGCAATGGCAATGCTTGACTCATTTCTTCAAACATTGTTTGTGTTTTTGGCACCACATAGCCTAGAAGGAAAAGTAGTATGCCACAACCAGCAAAGGTCATTATTAGTGGATATACCATTGAAGTTGTTAGCTTGCTTTTTTGTTTCATTCTGTGTTCATTAAAGTGGGCCAACTTATTTAGAGTCTGCTCCATGGCTCCAGACATCTCGCCTGCTCTAACAAGATAAACGTACATATCATTAAAGTGAGTAGAGTGTTCAGCAAGAGCATCTGAAAAGGAAGAACCGTGGGAGACTCGTTCTCGAATATCAGTGATGACTTTTTTAAACCTTACATTATCTATTTGGTATATCAAAGTGTCTAATGATTCTACCAATGTAACCCCAGCTGCTTGCATTGTTGCTAATTGTCGAGTGAACACAGATATATCTTTGGATGATATTCTGCTGGTTAAAACTACCATCGGTGCCCGCAAAAACTCCTTGGTGCCACCAGAATCGGCCATGATGCCTGTTGTTCTTATTCCGTTTCTTCTCAGTTTTTGGCGGGCCGCTCTTGGGTTGTCTGCGTCGACGATTCCGGCGATTTTTTCCCCAACTGGGCTGTAACCTATGTACTCAAAAATCGGCATGTGTTTCTCCTATATCGCGTCGGAGGTTACACGTACTACTTCTTCAACCGAGGTAGCACCTTCAATAACAAGCTTTGTCCCACTAGATTTAAGATCCAAAAACCCACGTTTTGCAGCCGCTGCCTTTATTTGCACAGAATTTATATCATCAGTAATCAGCGGTCGGATTTCTTCATCTACTACCAGAAGCTCAAAGATGCCCGTTCTTCCAATATAACCAGTATTCCGGCAAATTTGGCAACTTTGAGCTCGGTAGAACACTATTCCCTTGTCAATATCATCTGGCTTTAAACCAAGTTGGGCTAAACTCCGTTCTGTAGGATCATATGCTTCACGGCAATGTGGGCAAAGCACCCTTACCAATCGCTGAGCCAACGTTGCTACTAATGAAGATGAAATTAGAAAAGGTTGAACACCAATATCGACAAGCCGAGTTACGGAGCCGGCGGCATCGTTAGTGTGAATGGTTGAGAAAACCAAGTGTCCTGTAAGTGAAGCTTGTACAGCTATCTCTGCGGTTTCCAAATCACGGATTTCACCAACCATAATTATGTCTGGATCCTGACGCAGGATCGACCTTAGGCCATTGGAAAATGTTAGGCCAACCTTTGTATTAACTGGCATTTGACCAATTCCAGGTAGCAGGTATTCCACTGGATCTTCAACTGTTATGATATTTTTCTCCACGGTGTTAATGCTAGAGAGAGCCGAGTAAAGAGTGGTTGTTTTGCCAGAACCTGTGGGACCAGATACGAGTACAATACCATGTGGTAATTGTATTAGACTTTTTAATCGCTTTAGGTTGTCTCCCCTAAGTCCAAGGTTCCCAAGGTCAATTAACATATTGGATTTGTCCAATAAACGCATCACCACTCTTTCTCCGTGGGACGTTGGTATGACGCTTACGCGAATGTCTACTTCTTTACCAGCTATAACTATTTTGACGCGCCCATCCTGTGGCAGGCGTTTTTCTGCGATATTGAGACCGGCCATAATCTTTATACGAGAGACTATGAGTGCCTGCAATCTTTTGGGAGGTGATATTATATTTATTAGGTTGCCATCAATTCTGTATCGAACAACCAAATCCCTTTCGTACGGTTCTAAATGTATATCGGATGCTTTTTCTTTAACCGCTTGAACTAACACCGAGTTCACAAGCCGAATAACTGGTGCCTCAGCAGAAGTTTCGAGTAGGTCTTCAGGCAGGCTATGAAGCAAAGAGTCAAGGTCTTCTTCTTCGCCTATATCATCCATGGTTTTGTTTGCAGACTGGGACGACATATCATAAACCTTGTTAATAAGATCCATCATGCGGTCAGGGTCGGTCACAGAGACCTCCACTGGGCTTTTGAAGAGGAGGCGAAGATCGTCTAGAGTTTGAGTATCAAGAGGATCCGCCGAAACAGCTTGTAGCTTTCCTTCCTCTTTGCGGAGCGGTAGTATTAAATTAGATTTGGCAAACTGAAATGAAATTTTTTCCGCAAGCTCAATATCCACAGAGTTGGTGTCTACATTGTCCAGCCACTGCAAACCCAGTTCGTCTGTAAGTTTTTTTAGCCCTATTTGGTTTTTCATTGATAGCCATCTAGTTCAAACGAACCCCGGAAACCAGTTTCCTTTTTCTTTTTTTCTTTTTTCTTCAATGGATCTGTAGTTAATGGAGCCTCAAATGGTGTGTTCTTTTTCTCATCATCCACTCGCATAATGCGGTTTTGCTTTTCGGTAATATGTTTAATATCGTCACTAGAATTGATAATATGCGGTGTAAGGAAAATAAGAAGATTAGTTTTTTGCTTTTGTTTTGACTGATTTTTAAATAACCACCCCAAGCCTGGTATGTCACCAAAAAACGGGACCTTGGATTCAATCTCGTTAAAGTCATCGCGAATTAAACCGCCAATAACTATATTTTGCTTGTTATTCACTGTCACAGTGGTTTTAACAGAACGTGTGAAGGTAATCAGATCCTGGGCTTTGTCAATCTGAGTTGGAGAAATTGAAGAAATTTCTTGAAATACATCTAATTTAACAGTGTCTGAAGCGCTTATCTGTGGTTTTATCTTTAAAGTAATCCCTATATTTTTTCGCTCTATGGTGGTCAAAGTTGTTCCACCAGTGTTTTGCGATTGGCCCGTGATAAAAGGAACATTTTGTGCTACGACAATCTCAGCTTCTTCATTATCAGTTGTAAGTAAATTTGGTGTGGAAAGGATATTAATCCCGGACTCTTTTTGCAAGGCGTATAGTAATGCACCTATGTTTAAGTAGTTCTGGCCACCAAAGTTTATTATCCCATCCACGACGCCAATAGTAATGCCTGGTGGTGCGTCAAAAGGATTTTCGGCCACCTTGTTAATGTTGCCAAAATTTGTTCCTCCGATTCCGACTATTGAGCCATCGTTGAAGTCAGCGGTAGCCCGCCACTCAACTCCGAATTCCCTGCTTTTGTCTGTGGTGATTTCCATGATCAGGGCCTCGACAAAAACCTGTTTACGGCGCTTATCCAGCTTTTCAATTACTTCACGTATTGTTGAGTAATCCTCGCGTGAAGCTGCAATAACAAGAGAGTTTGATGCCTTATCAGGGGTGACGAAAACCTCACTTTGCAGGTTTATTGAACTAGGGTTGCGATTACCTGTTGGTTTTTTGGATATTGGAACGACCTTACCAGTTAGTTGATTAAGCACTTTAGAAAGTTTCTCAGCATCGGCATTTTTTAAGTAGTAAACGTTAATCTTGCCTTGCCCAGCTGGTGGTCTAATATCCAGCTTTTTGACAAGTGACCTTATCCTTTTGGTTTGAAACTTTGTAGCCATTACAATTAAGGCGTTTACCCTTTCATCTGGAATAACACGGGCTTTAGTGTTGCTCCAAGCAATGTTTACTGGTACCAGTGACGATCTTGACCCCGGGGTCGGCTTCCTCCTACTGGTGGAGCGTTTATCACCCTTGAATATTTTAGATAGTCGTTCTGCCAGTTCTTTTGCTCCGGCATACTTAAGACTCATCACAGTAAGTTCTTCCTCGTGACCTGCTACATCGAGTTGCTTGATTATTCCTATGATTTTATCGGCATTAGATGCTAGGTCGACTAAAATGAGTGTGTTGGTAGATGCGTATGAGGTTATAAAACTAGATACTGGGATAAGAGGCCTTAGCACATTTACCATCTCATCGGACATAATATAGTTTAGTGGTATGAGTCTTGTGGTCATCCTATCCCCAACTTCACTTTTACCTGAATAGTAGGGGCCTTGACGCTTTGCCTCCGATGTTGGAATAACCTTGATGACTTCGCCAGCAGAGAGAAGAGTGTACCCATAAACCTGAAGCGTCGACTCGAAAACTTTCATGGCCTCTTCCATCGACACCTCTTTGGGTGATATCACAGTCACCTTCCCTTTTACCTTGTCGTCGACAATGTAGTTTTTTCCCGTAAGCTCAGACATGAACTTAATAAAGACCTTTATGTCGGCTTCATTGAAGTTGATAATCACTTTTTTGGCACTAGATAACTTCTGCTTAACTTGGGGTGTGCCCTGCTTGACAGTACTTTTAGCAGAAGGGTTAGTAGGTTTTGTTATTGCTTTGTTTTGTGCCTTGGAATTATTTTTCTCTGCATTTGCGATACGCTCAACGGGTCCAATAGAAAGAACGACTGCGATTACAATGCAGACAATCTTTTCAAAAAAGTTTTTCTGGTCTGTCATTGGATTGAATACCTCAAGGTTTTTTTCTGCGAATTACGCAATAGATCGACTTCAAAATTGTTTTCATTGCGAAGAGCCTGGAAAAGTTCAAGCCCTTTTTCAGCGGAGTCTATAGCGACACCGTTTATCCTTTGGACTAAATCGCGGTTTTTAAACCCAATTTTGCTGAAAACCGACCCTTTTCGGATGGAAAAAAGTCGAAAACCTGTAGCCTTACCACCTTGGATGATTGGTACAGCACGCACTTCGGTAAGTAGCCTATTTATGTTTTTTAACTGTGAGTCAACATATTGCCGTGAAATTGTATAATCAACATCGCTTTGTCTGAGGACGTCCTGTAGAGTACTATTGCGCCCTGTAGCTATGGAAGGTCTTCCATTGTAAGCTCTAGCAGAACCTTGGCGAAAATCCATCTCCAGAATTTCGAGTTTACCGTTGTTCATTAATTCAACATTTACTCTGCTGATTGAAACGATAGTTGCCCCAAGTATTTGGTCTCCCACCCTGTATATAAGCTTATCCATTGATTTGCCACCAATAATGGCTGCTATTGAAGTATTGCCTTCCATGTCCCATATGGTCCCAACTAGTTTCAATTGAAGACTAGTCTTCAATCCGTTTGCACCCACACTGGAAGATAAACCGTTCTGTAAACTCTGACGTAAACCACCTATCTTCCCCAGCTGGACAAGAGATGAGTCAAAAATGTTCCCGTAGATAACAGCCGAATAGTCAGGCCGAAGAATGTTGGACTTGAAGATGGAGTGTCTTGTATAGTGCTTAGGAGATTGCATATTGTAGTCATGGTCAAAAAGTCTTAATATGGCTTTATTCATGACTCCTGAAACCATCCATGCTATCCACAAGATTATGAAAAGCTGCATAGCAATCCAAGCTTTTTTTGAGAAGTTTAGTTTATCAAGCACTTAAACACGCACCTAGTTAATGTGGTATTGGAACGGACAAGACAACTAAGATTTAAATTGGCAATAAAAGTAAATGACAGGAAGTAAGGGTCAGGTGATATAAGCTTGCTTTTTATAGAGCTATTATCGGTCTCCAAGAACTTTTCGAAAGTTTATATTCATTGAAGTTTCAGCCCTTTCAAGGGTGTCTTTGGCCACTAATCTAGCTTTTCGGGTTCCCTCCTTGAGAATATCAAATACGTTGCTTGGCCGGCCCATCCAAAAATGTCTTTTTTCAAGCAGTGGCTCGAGATAGTTGAGCAAATTCGAAGCCAATTGTTCTTTGCATGCAACACAACCACGGGCTGCTTTTTTACACTCGACAGCAGTAATTTCATTTTCCTCTGCTGAGCTAAAAACTTTATGAAAGTTAAAAGCAACACATTTATTGGGGTCGCCGGGGTCAGTTTTTTTCACACGTGCAGGGTCGGTAACCACATTTTTAATTTTATTAATTATATTTTCCTTTGTGTCTGATAAGTAGATGGCGTTATTGTAGGATTTACTCATTTTTCTTCCATCTATGCCAGGCAGTTTAGGAACTTCGCTTATTTTGCCCTCTGGTTCCACGAAAACTTTGGTTTTGTAAATGTCGTGAAAACGACGAACGATTTCACGCGTAAGTTCTAGATGAGGAAGTTGGTCAATACCAACTGGAACGAAATTGGCTTGATAGAGCACAATGTCAGCCGCTTGTAAAACCGGATAACCTAGAAATCCATACGATCTCAAATCTTTTTCCACCTGCGCCATCTTTTCTTTGTAGCTTGGCACACGTTCTAGCCATGGTATGGGAGTTATCATTGAAAAAAGTAAATGCATCATTGCGTGCTCAGGGATGTACGATTGCACAAATAGGGTGCTTTTTTCAGGGTCAAGTCCAGCAGACAACCAATTAATACCAAGGTCAAGCATGTTTTCTTGTAGCTGTTCCGTATCTTCATAGTTGCTAGACAGGGCATGCCAATCAGCGGCAAAATAATAACAATCCAAATGATCTTGCATTGACACCCAGTTTGTAAGGGCACCCAGAAGATTTCCCAAGTGAAGTTTTCCTGTTGTCTGCATTCCAGACAAGACACGCTTTTTAGTCATAATATAGTTTTTGCTGCACAATGTTCTTTTGATTTACCGCAATAGATCTAAAATGATGCTGATGAGCGGGTAAATTGTCCAGTTCAAAATATTACCCGGGTTCGCAAATAGGATGAATATTAGAATAAACATTCCAATGGGCTCCATTTTTGCGTAGGAACGAGCCATGCTGTCAGGTAGCATCCCTGTAACGATTCGACCGCCATCAGCTGGAGGCACAGGAATTAGGTTTATCAATGCCAAGATAACATTAATTAAAACGGAGAAGTGAAGTAACATAATAACTCTAGCTAATATCGAGAAGTCAGATTCAGAGTTTTGGTTACCTAGTATGCCGCTTACTTCTATAGCCACATCGGGATATTGCCAGACCATAGTTTTAAGTAAAGCAGCAGAAATCATGGCTAGAAGTATGTTGGTAAGAGGACCGGCTGCCGCTACAAAAACCATATCGTGTTTAGGGTTTTGTAAATTAGAAAAGTTTACTGGAACTGGTTTTGCGTACGCAAACAGAAACCCTGTTAGGTTGTAGAAAATAATTGGTAAGGCAACGGTTCCAAACCAATCAACATGAGCTATTGGGTTTAGGGTTAATCTTCCCATTTGCAGTGCAGTGTCATCACCTCTGAGCCACGCAACATACCCATGTGCCACTTCGTGTAAAACTACTGCCAGCACTATCGGTATAGCCATAATCGCAACTTGCCAAATTATTTCTTGCATCTATTGTCCTAATTAAACTTTAGCGTCAATGTTAACATTATAATCTCTAAGCTACTCCAGAGTTTTTAGTCTACAGCAATGCCTTTTACACTTTGAGTGCTTACTAGGCCTCGCCATTCAGATTAATTTTAATAGATTCAATACTGGCTTAGAGTAATTCAAGCACGACTGTGATTTTAATAGAGCATCACCCGACTCTAAAGTGACTAGCTTAAGACTTTCCAGTACGTCGGGATAGTTAAAGGTTTTGCCTCTACCATACCTTGCAATCATCGCCGACACTTTATTGTAGGCCGCAGGTGCGAGTTTACCTTTTATTGTTTTGAGACTCCCTAGCATTGCCTTGGCTTGTTTTTTTTTGGTCGGTCGTCTTTTGACTGTCTTTAAGAATAGCATTTTTGTAGCTTTAAACTTACCTTGTACCGTTCCATTGTTTAACAGAGCTTTGTCTAAGGCAGACTGAGCCCTTTGGCTTCGAGAAGCTACAAACAACCTTTGCCGATCATGGAATTGTCGCAAAGTTTCACTATTTATATGAGATTCAGCTAATGACAGAAAATCGTGCAAGGCCAGTGCAGCTTCTATAAAAAAAATTCTCATATCTAAGTTTTGTAAATCGTTTTCGTCGATGATCGGTACCCATGGTTTTGCAGCCAAAAAAGCTGATGTAAATAAACCATTTACACCATATCGGCTTTTCCCGCTCTTCCTGTAAACTGTTGCACTTTTATAACCGCAGCTAGGCGAAGAGGCCTTTACTATTAAACCGCATATAATTGCGTTCTGCCTAGCAAACCTTCGGGAGTAGTCAACTATTTCATTAGTGATATCCTTGTCATTATCAATTGTGCCGATAAGCTGAACATCGAAATTTTGCACAAGCGCGACAGGATTTCTAGGAGTAGGTAATCCAATATCAACTTCAGGACACACGGATATTAACTCAAAAACCTTAGAAACTTGGCAGGCAAGAATGTGGGACTTTTTATTTCCACCATCATAACGGGTGGGTTTTCCCATCAGACAGGCACTAGCTGCAATTCGCGGATTAGGAAACATAATTTATAATTTAAACTGCATGAAGTTCCTTGTATTATTTGTATTCCTCTTTTATCAGTTAAACCTACGATAGCTTCACTGCTCATATCCGGCTGAAGTATCTTTTGATTACTCTTATCAATACTTAAACTTTAATGATGATATTCTAACCCGAGCCAACTGCCTTTGAGTGCTAATATCATACATAGCTTTAGCAAGAAGGCAGTAAATTGAGTTTTTCTGTTCTATGAGCAATAAGACACTCTTGGGGGCTTTAGGTGAAGATTAAATTTGACATTACTAAAGTGATTAGAATATTGCGTAGGGAAGTTAAAAAGTGGGAAGTCCCGATAGTGACTATCTACAGCAGAGGAAATAAAAGAAGTGCTTTTCTTGTATTGATTAGTTGTATTTTATCACTACGAACTAGGGACAAGCAAACAGCAGCAGCATCCAAAAGACTGTTCGCGGTTGCCGAAACACCAAAAGAAATTGCCAACCTGCCAGCTGAGGAAATAGAAAAACTAATCTACCCGGTTGGCTTTTATAGAAATAAGGCGAACACTGTTAGGGAGGTATCTCAAACACTAATAGATAAATATGACAGCAAAACACCAGATACTATTGAACAGCTTGTATCATTAAAGGGTGTAGGTCGTAAAACTGCTAATCTAGTGGTGACACTTGGTTACAGCAAGCTCGGAATATGTGTAGATACCCATGTACACCGTATTTGCAATATATGGGGATATGTGGATACGAAGAATCCAGATAAAACGGAGATGGCATTACGCAACAAGTTACCTGAGAAATACTGGATAGAATTTAATGATTTGTTGGTCACGTTTGGTCAAAACCTTTGCAAACCAGTTTCACCAATGTGCTCCAAATGCAAGCTAGCTGGAATGTGCCCAAAAGTTGGTGTAAGAAAATCAAGGTAAAAAAATTAAATCAATTATCTTGACTTTTGCATGACCAGAACCAATAAACTATAGGGAAGAAAGAAACACCGTAATAATACAAATATAACGGCTTACCATGATAATGGCTTTGAAAAATTTAGATATGGTCTTATGAGTAAAGATTATTATGAAATTCTTGGTGTTGGCAGATCGGCGTCTGAGACTGAGATTAAAAAAGCATACCGTCGTTTAGCAAAAAAATACCACCCTGATAAAAACCCAGAAGACAAAACTGCCGAAATCAAATTCAAATCAATAAGTGAGGCATACGCTGTCCTATCTGATAGCGATAAACGGGCCCAATACGATAGATTTGGCCACGATAGCTTCCGGCAACTTTTTTCCCAGGAAGATATTTTTGGCAATTCAAACTTGGGAGATATTTTGCGTGAATTTGGCATTGGTGAAGAATCGTTTGGACAATTCTTTACTGGACAGCAGACTGGTCGAGGCGGTGCTAGGGGATTTCGGTTTGATGCCTCTCCGGGTGGTGGCTTTAGTTTTGACCAGACGTACGGAGGTGGTCCAAGAATGGGGAACAGTAGAGCAAGAGGCCATGATTTGACTACTGAAATGACAATAGAATTTAACGAGGCAATGGAAGGAGTTGAAAAAACAATTTCCATTAATACACACCAAGGCATAAAGACCTTGACTGTAAAAATTCCTCCAGGGATCGAGACTGGGAAGAAACTTCGTATGAAAGGTTCTGGAGGTCCTGGAATGGGTGGCCCTAATGGCGATCTTTATATAGAAATAACGGTTAAGGAAGATTCTCGTTTTAAAAGGATAGGGTCTGACCTTTACGTTGAAAGTCCTATTAAATACTCAGCGCTAATAATTGGAGGTTCCATTGAGGTTCCAACGCTTGGTGGCTCAAGGGAGTTAAAGGTTAAAGCTGGGTATGAACCGTCAAAAAAAATACGTATCAAAGGGGCTGGAGCACCAATACTGGGCAAGAGTAAATCAGGAGATCTATATGTTACCCTAAACGTGGAAGTTCCGGATAAAATATCCAAAGAGCACAAAGAACTAGCTAAGAAGCTTGCTAAAATAAACCTTTAGCCATGGCTTATGCCTGCTAATCAATTTTGGGGAAAGCAGTCTTTAATCTTTTGAGGCGCTTGCAAGCTAAAACCGTATAAAATAAAAGAAGAACCAAATAACTTGCCTGATTAGGTGCAAGAATAAACTGAACATAAAAACTATTTCTATAGTCATGTAAGGTTAAATGTAAGGAGAATAGGGCATATGGGTGTTGATAGCTGGGCATGGATGGCAGTTGGGTTTGCCTTGATTCTTGCTATCGCATCGCGGATGCAAACCGATGACTTAACTGAGGATAGACGGGCACAAAATTCACAGAAAGATGAGAAACCGAGATGGAAATTCTATACACCTGTGCTTGTTGCTAAAGAGCGAGATGAAAGATTAGCAGGACCGATGGCCAAGGTCTCGACTGTAGACAAATTGGCCAACTCCGCCCGACTTCAAGCAGAAGATAGTGGCATATTTGAAGTAAAGGTGGTTGCCATAGAGTTTGATGAGTTTGGCCCTGTAATGTATGTAAACGGAGAGTTTGAGGTTCCGCCTGATGAAAATCTGGATGTAAACATCGTTACAGCTGATATAACAATTGGAACGCTTACAGACACTTTTACCCCTTTCGATCCATCTGAGTACGGAGAGAGTTCTGAAAAGCAGATTGGTGACCTTATAAACTTTATTGAACCTGCAACTTTAGGTCCTACGCAAAAAGGAAAGTTTCGTGTGCCTATGATCTCAGCTGAGAGGGAGGAGAGGATGAATATTGCTATAGAGCGTCTTGAACATGCAGCCCAAGCTTTGGTAGAAAAATATGATAGCGAGTTTAGCAACTTCTCCTTAGAAAGCGATTTTCTAGCAAAAATTGAGTCAGACTTCATAAATGATTTTGTTGTACGGGAAATTGTTGATGCAATTGAGCAAGAGTTCATTTGGGTCCCCGGAGAGGTTAATACTGTAGTTAGTTTTATAAACTCGTATGAGGAGGTGGTGGACGAAGCGTCAGTACGACTTTATCTAAAGCCAGCAGAATCTAATATGTTGCTCATGAATATTAACAAATTGATATTAAATACTCTTCGAGCAGAGCTCGGGCTAGACTTAAAAAGCTATGATGCAATTGTATACGATCGCTGATGTCGAAATGTGTTGGCACTAAAACTAGAACCAGTGAAAAATTGCAGGTCTAACAGATTAACACCCTTATTATTGCTTAAACTAACGCGGGACCCACGCCAGTTTAAGTAATAAGGAATGTTTAGTTGATTTTAAGGAGTATATTCCTTGTCATTAGCCTTGAGAAAGGCAACTAGGTCTGCTACCTGTTCATCAGAAAGCTTTTTGATTTTCATTTTCGTTCTTTTTGCTTTTATGGCTCTTTTTTTCCACTTTCTCATTTCCTGCGTTTCGGCATCATTCTCTTCCCATGTTCCTTGGGGATCTTTTAGCCATTTAACTAGCCAGGCTTCACTTCGTTTTTTTGTTACACCCATAACGGTGGGACCGACCTTTTTCTTTTTTTTGTTATAGTAATGGCAGGTATTGCATTTGGCTTTCTTCCAAAGGCGTTTACCATTATTAACGTCACTAGCAGCAACCGTTGATCCGGAGACGGCGACTATTACAACAATACCCAGTGCAACGATTTCCCAAACATATTTTTTCACTTTGTTTCCTTTCTAATTTCTGGTTTTTTGCTTGCAGTAAGCAGCTCCTACAACCCAAGGTGTTACGCAGGTATCTTTACAAACCATTAAATAATACCGATGAGAGCGTCAATACTCCAAGAATCATTTTTAGCTGTCAAGAAAATTTTTTCTGTAAAGCGCAATATTTGGTTATTTTTTTGTAGGCCGTACATATGCAGCCGTTTCAATCAAAGCTTGATATCAAATTATTTTGGCATAGGGAAGTTTTTGGCAGGAAAGCAGATTAAAAGCGACCCGCTGGTAGACTTCCCAACCAGCGGGTCGAAAATAAAATCAGATATCGTAATACATCGTAAATTCATATGGATGTGGTCTTAGCCGAAGTTCAGCAACTTCGTTTTCCCTTTTGTAACTGAGCCAAACATCTATTACATCTTGTGTAAAGACATCACCTTTAAGTAAGAAATCCTGATCAGCTTCCAAAGCATCAAGCGATTCATCAAGACTTCCCGGTAGAGCCGGAATCTCAGATAACTCTTCTGGTGTGAGTCCGTAGATATCCTTGTCGAGAGGTTGCCCAGGGTCAATTTTGTTTTGCACCCCATCCAGGCCAGCCATCATCATGGCAGCAAAGGCCAGGTATGGGTTGCAGGATGGATCTGGGAAACGAAGCTCGATGCGCTTGGCTTTTGGACTTGTAGAATACATCGGGATACGAATTGCGGCCGATCTATTCCTTGAGGAGTAAGCCAAATTAACAGGGGCCTCAAAACCAGGAACAAGGCGCTTGTATGAATTCGTAGTTGGGGCTACTAGAGCCGCGAGTGCTCTGGCATGTTTAAGTATCCCGCCAATGTAGTGCAGTCCCATCTCAGAGAGTCCACCATATTTATCGCCTGCAAACAAGGGTTTGCCAGCTTTCCACAATGACTGGTGGACATGCATACCAGAGCCATTATCATTCCACACTGGCTTCGGCATAAAGGTGGCAGTTTTATTGTGTTTTTTTGCAACATTTCTGATGATGTACTTGAACAGCATCAGGTTGTCAGCCATTTTGAGCAGTGGGGAGAATCGCATATCGATCTCACCTTGACCAGCGGTGGCAACCTCATGGTGGTGTGCTTCAACGTCGATACCGCTTTCTTGCATAACCATGGCCATCTCAGAGCGTATATCCATTAAAGTATCTGTTGGTGGAACAGGGAAGTAACCTTCCTTGTATCTTGGTTTATAACCTAAGTTGGGGTCTTCTTCTCGACCTGTGTTCCACTGCGCTTCCACAGAATCTACTTGGTAAAACGCACCAGATTCATCACTTTGGTAACGAATATCATCAAATACAAAAAACTCTGCCTCAGGACCGAAATAGCAAGTGTCAGCTATACCAGTTGATTTGAGGTATGCTTCCGCTTTCATAGCTACGTTTCGCGGGTCACGGCTGTATTTTTCCATTGTTATAGGGTCTGCTATGTTTGCCACTAGCGAAAGAGTAGGATATTTTGTGAATGGATCCATTATTGCTGTGGTAGGGTCAGGGATGATCAACATGTCAGAATTGTTGATTGCTTTCCAACCTCTAATGGATGAACCGTCAAACCCCAAGCCATCCTGAAATATATCCTCTGACAACTCTGACACTGGAAATGAACAGTGCTGCCATATGCCTGGCAAATCAAGAAACTTAACATCGAACATAACAGCATTGTTTTTTTCTGCTAATTTAATAACCTCTTTTGGCGTCATCAATCTTTCCTCCAAACTATGACGTTAGATGAGGTGACATCAAATCATTAAACTTAATGATTATGATCGTTGTTGTCACCAGTTTCATATGAAATAAACTACCCTTTAAAATGGTGAAATGGCTACAGATATTCTTGACAAACCAACGCTGAATTAAGTGCCAAGAACAGTACAAATCCACCACCACTCATAAAGCCTGTTCAGTCTTTAAAACACCCAATGGCAAATAGTCCCCATATCCCATTACCGAGATCCGCTACAATCACACCGATTAGGATTGCAAATCTAAACTACATCGTAAAGGATGACAGAGAATACCATAATTTATCACCTGAAAAGCCAATAATGTCTGCACCATGTTTGCTGGTGCAGATTATCGTCCATCTGCAACTCTTGTTAACCTTGAAATGGTTCAATTAAAGCTAAAGGAAACCACCATAATAACAAGGGAAACTCCTTTGTTGTTATTCATTTAGTTATAATGTTAAACACCACATTTGCCAGTTCAAATACGTATAGTCCCTTCTACTGGCAGGACAAATATTTTCCTGCCAGCGATTTTTTTGGTTACCGTAGCTGTTGGTTAAAAGCACCTTTCACATTCTCTACTTTAAAAGGCCTTGTTGTTGCCTCAACTTTCTTTAAGACTTCATTTACCATTCTCAACCAATTAAAAAGAGTAAGTAAACTCAACAGCCATTTCTGAAATGCTATCTTGTAAGTTTCCATCTGCATCAGCGAAAACCTTCTGATTCGATTTAGTCAACCTATACTCAGCTAACACCCCAAAACCATCGCCTATTGCGTAGCTCGGGCTAATAGTAACTGCATTTCGTTTTTCCGTAATACCGGATCCGAGACGTGCACCGTCTTTGTCATCAAACTCATCATAGCGCAATGTAAGAGCCACCTTGTCAGTGAAAGCGTAATTGGCCATGACCAACCATCCGGCCCAAGTTGCGTCTGCCCCAGCTGTTACAACTGAAGCTTTTGCATGTGTCCCAGAATTGAATTCGCCACCGATTGTAAGGTTTTCAATCGTAGTAATTGTTAAGTCAACATCGAGAACCGATAGATTGTCCGATGCTGCACCCTCTTTACCAGATATGTGTGACACACCTAGGTTTACACCTTCCATTGGGGTTAAGCCAATTCTACCTCCAATAGTCTTTTCTTTGTTGTCATCTGCAATAAGGTCCCAGCCGTTAACAGCGTAAACAGCAAAATCGATTATGCCGGATCCACCTGAAACCATTGCACCAGTAAGATTTCCTGGTAGACCGTAATCAAATACCATGGCGTGGGAAAATTGGTACATTTCGTTGGGGTCGCCTAGTTCAAAGCCTATTGGAGCATTAAACTTGCCGAAAGTGAGGTTTGTACCAGCAGTCAAATCTAACCATACGTAACCCTGTTCCATTACTTCATCACCAGTATCCGTGTTATTTAAATGCTGAAGGTCCAACCTAAGCCCGCCTAGCCCTTCAACAGTTTTTTCAAAATCAACTTCAGCCTGATCAAGGCCAAAAGTTGATGACCCGTCCAATGCATTGCTGTAGTAACTAGTGTCCACAAAGCCGGAAATAGTAATACCCTCGGCAATATTAGTAGTTTTACTGTGCACCGATACTAGTGCAAGTAAAATTGTAAATAAAAATAAGACTCGTAGTTTCATGATTAAAACCCTCCTCATGATTCAAAATTTAAAAAGGAGAAAATCCCTTTTTTCGTTGAAGTTCGCTCCAATTATCTGATGAAAATAATTCATATTTAAAATGAACAAAATAATTCATATTTAAAATGAACAAGTTAGTCAGCCTTTACTGCAATACAATACAATACGCATGCCAAAATCTAAATGCTTATTAATAAATATTTTATAGCTCAGAGCTGCTAATTATTAGACATTAGTGACAAAAAAAAAGAATAATAGTGGCAATAATGCTATTATTGTCACTAAAAGTTTGTTTTTAGGTGGAAACGTGAGCCCCAAAGACACCTATTTAGAGTTTTTTGTTCAGGCGGGGAGAATGTTGGGTTCGACCGGCACAGGCTACCAAAATCAATATGGTGCTAAAAATACTATAATTCCAAAAGCCGTAGTGGGAAAACACGTACAATATCAATGTTGGTTTGAGTTGGGTTAATCAGCTTGGCGTTATCCCTTAGGTTTATAGTGAATTCAGTGAACTGCACGGCTTTAATTTGTTGGCATGCGCAAAAGTTCTTAATTACCCGGACAACCTAGAGGGCAGTGGTATAGCATAAGGAAGTTATATAAATGACACGGTTGGCCTATAAGCACAACTTAGCTAGAATTCTTGCTGTGGAGCACGATAACCCACACTCAATTCTCGGCATTCACAAGGATGGCAACGATGTTGTTGTGAGGGCTTTTTTGCCTGAGGCAGCTGAGGCAGCCGTTATTGATTTACACAACCGGGCAAATCGGTACAGCATGAAGAAAGTCTGTAGCGACGGTTTTTTTGAGGTGGTTATACCTAAACGCTCCATTTTTGCCTACGATTTACATTTGGTCACATTTAAAGGCTTGCACACAATAACACGTGATCCGTACAGCTTCCTCCCATCTATTGGTGAGATAGACACTTACCTTTTCAATGAAGGGACCCACCTAGATGCACATAAAAAACTTGGAGCACACAAAGTAAACATCGACGGTGTGTCTGGAACACGGTTTGGTGTATGGGCGCCAAACGCTAAAAGTGTTTCCGTAATCGGAAACTTTTGCGATTGGGATGGTAGGCGATACCAGATGCGCAAAATAGGCGTTTCTGGAATATGGGAAATATTTATCCCTGGTATAACCAAATACGACATCTATAAGTTTGAAATAAAAGCTCAAAACGGTGATTTAATTAAGAAGGCAGACCCCTTTGCATTTGCTAGCCAGCTTCGACCGGAATCGGCGAGTGTTGTTTGGGATATTACTGAATATGCTTGGGAAGATAAAGAATGGATTGCAAATAGACCGAACCTTGATCTGTTAAACAGACCAATGAGTGTTTACGAAGTGCATTTAGGCTCATGGTCAAAGGCTGATGAAGGCGGTGGATGGATTTCTTATTGCGAATTAGCACCTTTGCTGGTTGAACATTGTAGGCAACAGAATTATACGCATTTAGAGCTTATGCCTATTGGAGAATTCCCATACGATCCATCTTGGGGCTACCAAGTAACGGGCTATTTTTGCCCAACATCAAGGTTTGGCGATCCAGATGACTTTAAATACTTCATTGACTTTATGCATCAGAATGAAATAGGCGTGATTATTGATTGGGTGCCGGGTCATTTTCCTAAAGATGAACATGGCCTTAGCAGGTTTGATGGAACTGCACTCTATGAACATGAAGACTCGCGTAAGGGTGAGCACAAAGAGTGGGGAACTCGTGTATTTAATTATGGTAGAACCGAAGTAAGCAATTTTTTACTATCATCAGCACTTTTCTGGTTTGAACATTACCACGTGGACGGACTTCGTGTGGATGCTGTGTCTTCCATGCTTTACTTGGATTATTCCCGTGAAGAAGGAGAGTGGCTTCCTAATGTGTTTAATGGCAGGGAAAATCTAGAGGCTGTTGAGTTTTTGAAGAGAATGAACATACTGATTCATGACAAATTTCCAGGGGTAATTACCATAGCTGAGGAATCAACTTCGTGGCCAGGTGTATCGCGACCCACGCATTCGAATGGACTTGGGTTTACTATGAAATGGAACATGGGCTGGATGCATGACATCTTGGGCTACTTCCGTAAGGACCCGGTTTATAGAAAATATCACCATGGTGTGTTAACTTTCTCTTTGTTGTATGCATTTGATGAAAATTTCATTCTTACTTTGAGCCACGATGAAGTTGTTCATGGGAAAGGTTCATTGTTTGACAAGATGCCTGGAGATTTGTGGCAGAAATTTGCCAACTTACGTTTGCTGTATGGATATATGTTTGCCCATCCTGGGAAAAAAATGCTGTTCCAAGGCTTGGATATTGGACAAAAGGAGGAATGGAACTTTGATGGATCTGTAGAGTGGAGCCTACTTGAAAATCAATCTAATGCAAAGCTTCATCGATATATGTCCGATCTTGGCAGATTGTACTTAGACTCACCGAGTTTGTGGGAGAGTGACTTTACTGTAGATGGCTTTGAATGGATAGACCATAGCGACACCGAAAATTCTGTTATATCTTTTATGCGAAAAGGAAAAAAACTAGGCGACTATATGATATTTATATTTAATTTTACTCCCACACCAAGAGAAAATTATTTAGTAGGAAGTCCTGAATTGGGTAGATACATAGAGGTGTTTAACTCAGATTCCGAATCTTACAATGGTTCAAACATGGGTAACATGGGTGTAGTTCAAGCCTACGAAGGGAAACGAGGAAAGTGGAAGTTCCATTTCTCTGTTACGCTGCCGCCACTCTCGGTGATTGCAATGAAACCATTATATTGATTAGACAGGAAGAGCACTATAAGCAGAAGCACAACACTTTTGGTGTTTGTAACAACAACTATACTGTTTAGATGGAGCGTTGAGAACACATAATGACCAACGATTGTCATAAGGTTTATTTGCGCATAATTACTTTCTGTATGTTAATGGTGCCACTGTGGTACGGATTTTCTTTTGCAGGCGACCCAGAGGTGGTTGATGTATTCGTTGAAATAAAGGAGAAAGAGATTATTCTTTCTACTTTCTTGGCTGATGCATTTACACAAGAAATCAGAGAAACTCTTGCCAGTGGAGCCCCCATTACTTTTACTTACATAATTCAGCTTAGGAGAGAACGCCTTTTCTATTGGGATACGACCGAGAAACAAGTCACTATTAAGCGTATGACAATGTTTGACGCATTTACTAAAGAGTACTTAACGTGGGAGAAACTGGCCGAGGATAGTGACGATATCGATTTTGAAAATGAAATCGACGAGGCTTTAATGAGGAGAGGTAAAGAAAATATCAAGGGCGGAAAAAATAATGCAATAACAACCAAAAACGGCCAAATAGTGCCACTAGTGCAAAGCCCAATTGTCATTAGGAAGACCCAGGAACTAGAGCAATGGATGAAAAAGCTAGAGGAGGAAGGAATCGGCAGTGTGGACGAATTGGATAGCGATGCAGTTTACTATATTAGAGTAAAAGCTCAAATAAAAGCACTCAAACTTATACCTCCGTTCAACTACATCCTGTTTTTCCTATCGCATTGGAACTTAGGCACTGATTGGTCGAAATCTAAGCCAATTTCTTTTGATTTTTCAGAAAAAGCAGCTGAGCTAGTTGAGGTTAGTGAACAATATAACAAGAACCCATAGCGGGATTGCTAAATGAATATCAAACATCAAATGAATCGTGCTTTGAACTTTGCCAAATGGCTTGTGCTCCCTGGAGACTACAGGGATGAAAAACCTGACTCCATAATAAATATACGCAAGCGGAAAACCAGATACGTTATGTTGGCCGGGTTTGTACTTTTCATCGTTTTATTCATGGCCACGCTGTTTTTATCCGAATCAGAAATCAATACTCCAATTTCAAACAATATTCTTGTAGCAATTTCCCTCAACTTCGGATTAATCCTCGTTCTTGTTCTGTTGTTGTTAGTGGCCCGTAACATCATAAAGCTTTATTTCGAACGTCGAGGAGGTATTGCCGGATCAAGATTTCAAGCTCGTCTTGTTATAGCTTTTCTTAGTTTGACCCTTATTCCTTCCATCCTTGTGTTTACTGTAGCTTCAGAACTTCTTAGTGACACAATAGACAAATGGATAAACAGTCCTATTGAGCAAACTTTACATGAATCAGTAGCTGTTGCTGAGGCACTATACAAAAATTCTGAAAAACAGACCATGTCTTATGCTGCTTACGTGGCAGGGCTTATACACCGTGGAAAACTATTGAATCCCGATGCCCGTGAAGTTCTTAAACGAGAAATCCAAAAAAAGACTTTCGAATACGATGTCGACGTGATTCAGGTATACAACTCTGATTTTGAAATCATAGAAGAGGCAAGAAAGGACAATGCTTTTTTTGTGAATTTTGATCTACGCACTGAACTTAATATGCTTGCCAAAGTTGCTATGGGAGAGGCTGTTTCTAGCATAGAGGATGTGCGTGAAGAAAACCACGTCGTTTCCATGGTACCAATATTAATAAGACCAAAGGGCAAGCCTAGCCATGTGCTTGGCGTTGTTGTGGTAATAAAGACTGTTTCCAGAAGACTACTTGAAAAAGTGCAGGGGATTCTGGAGGCCTTTCAGGATTATAAGCAGCTAAGAATAAAAAAGGAGATGATAAAGGATTCATATCAACTGACACTTGCAACAGTTGCTTTGGTTCTTGTGTTTTCATCCATCTGGTTTGGTTTCTACATTGCGAAAGGAATCACTGTTCCTCTCAAGTTACTTGCGGAGGCCACCGAAGCTGTGGCTAAAGGAAACTTGGATATTCAAATAGACTTACCTAATAAGGGTGACGAGGCTGCGCAACTGGTAGGCGCGTTTAATAAAATGACGCTGGACCTGAAAAATTCTAAAGAACAAGTCGAACGTATTAACGTGGAATTATCAGAATCTAATACAGAGCTTTATCATTGGGGTCAGTATATCGAAGCTATACTTGAGAATGTTGGCGGAGGTATTTTTTCGTTAGACAAACTTGGAGTAGTTACAACCATAAACGAATCGGCCGCGCATATGTTTGGTATAGAACAAGATAAATCCCGAGGGCAAAATTTTAATACAATGTTAGAACCTAAATATTTGTCACCAGTTCGAAACGTGGTAAGAGAAATGAGCGAGCAAGGTGAAAAAACGATCGTAAGAGAAATAAATCTACTAATTGATAATAAGAAGCGAATACTCAAAGCCGGAGGCTCAGTGTTGACCGATCATTTGGGCCAGTATGTGGGGATGGTATTTGTTTTTGACGACATAACGGATCTTATAGGGGCGCAGAGAACCATAGCTTGGAGAGAAATGGCAAGAGCCATAGCTCATGAAATAAAAAACCCGCTTACCCCAATACAATTAAACACACAGCGACTTCGTAGAAAATATGAGCAAAATGCAGCTGATTTTCCAAAGGCGCTTGACGATGCGACAAATATCATTATCCAAGAAGTAGAACAGCTCAAAGCACTGGTTGATAAGTTTCGCCAGTTTTCGGAATCACCAGAATCGTACTCTGGTCCTTTAGATCCAGGCGAATCTATTACCTTGGGGCTTCGTCCTGAACCAACGATGCTACATGATATTATTTTTGAAGTAGTGAAGTTGTACCAAAATACGCGGCAGAATTTACTGATAGAAACTGAACTTGACTCGGCGATTCAGCTGGTTACGATTGATGCCGAACAGTTTAGAAGAGCATTGATAAATCTTGTTGAAAATGCAATGGACTCTATAGGCGAAGGGGGTTTGATTATAATAAGAACAATATATGATAGTGCTAGGGATAAAGTTGTGATTGAAGTTATAGACAACGGGCACGGAGTATCGGAAAAAGATAAAGAGAAAATATTCCAGTCCTACTTTTCTACTAAAGCGCAAGGCACTGGATTGGGGCTAGCCATTGCTAGTCAGGTCGTGGTGGACCATGGCGGTACTATTAAAGTTAGTGATAACAAGCCGACCGGTGCAGTGTTTACTATCGAATTGTCATCGAATTAGTGCTACAATTTGCCGGGTATAGTGGAGAGCCCATTTCACGCCGATGTATCCTTTATGGATTACTGAAGATGCCACGTTATTGGTAACACCAAGAGAAAAAGTCACAGAATGTCTAACGGTTACGGAAAAATATAAATGGCCAAGGTAAAGATACTTGTAATAGACGATGAGGAAAACATCCGCGTTTCAATTCATGGAATTCTTTCTGATGAAGGGTACGAAGTCAATATGGCCAAAGATGGTGAGACAGCCGTCAGAATGGCTAGGGCGCACAGCCCAGATATAATTCTGCTGGATATTTGGATGCCTGGCATTGATGGAATTCAAACATTAAAGCTATTAAGGGGGATGGGCTTGAAATCAGAAGTTATCATGATGAGCGGGCATGGTGCAATAGATACGGCGGTCAAAGCAACAAAGCTGGGCGCATTTGATTTTATAGAAAAACCTTTCTCACTTGAAACCATATTAAAAACCATATCTTCTGCTTTAGAAGGTGCAAAGCATCGAATACCAGTTTTATCAGGTAAAGCAGAACATTACCAGAGTGAAAACTGGTTTTGTGGGCCGTCGAGAATTTCAAGGCGCATCCTAAAAGATCTCGATGATGCCGCTAAAGCGAACAAGCCAGTTTTGCTAATTAGTGAACCTGGCTTAACATCAGAGATGGCAGCGCGATACATAGCCGGAAATTCAGGTAAGTCAAAAAATCTGTTTATGCATGTTTCTGGTCTAATATCAAGTGGCGAAGATGGATTGTTGGAGTGCTTTGGGTTGGAAACTAAGAACAAAAAATACGCTAAAACGCAGCCCATGCTTTCCAAGGTAGCGGGTGGTACTTTGTTCGTAGATCGAATAGATGCATTGCCTGCTAGAACACGCAGAAAGATTTTAGAAGTTCTTTCTGTCCAAGCTAAGACAGAAGACTTACTTATAATCGTATCAGCTAAAATAAGTTCTAGTAAACGCTCTTCCAAGGTATTCAAAGCCATTTCAGATAAGTTACAACCCAACACCGTGCTGATAGAACCACTGTTTAAACGAAGAGAGGATATGCTTGAACTGTCCCAACAGTTTGTAGAGTCGATTTCAAAACAATATGGGAAAAATATAAAGATTATTGAAAGTAATCTACTTGATAGACTCACAAGCTCTTCAGCTATTAGGTATACAGATGAACTGCGTCACGTGCTTGAACTAGCTACACTTGGATCAGATGGAGATACCTTAACGGGAGAACACGTGATAATAGCAGGGCAAGAAGAAAGCATAAAAGAAAGTGAACAGAAGAAGGAATCCAAAAAGAAAAAGTTGTCTTCTCGTATGGTAGGTACAAAAAGCCCAAAAAGCATCCCACAATGCACACTTAAAAGCTCTGTTGTATTGTGTGGTCAAGGACTCCATTCTGGGCTTAATACAGGACTTATCCTTTCTCCGTTGCCACCTGATTCAGGTATATTATTTTGGAGTATTTCAACTGGCACCAAAATACCAGCCTCCCTTGAAAGCGTGAAATCTACTGAGTATGCAACCACATTGTCTAGTGAGATTGTAACCATAAAAACAGTAGAGCATATACTGTCAGCGCTGCATAGTTATGGGATTACAAACCTACTAATCAAAATTGGTGATGAGGCACCAATAATGGACGGATCGGCACGAGAGTTCTGTGAACTTATCGAGAACGGTGAACTTGTGGAACAAGAAGCTAATATTGAGCCAATTGTTATTAAAGAGGAGATGACAGTATCTGCCACCGATGGGACATCTACTCTGACAGTTGAGCCGGCTGATGGATTTACAATAGACTATTTTCTAGATTACCCACAGCCAGTTGGTAAACAGAGATATCAATACGAATACCGTGGTGGCTCTCATTATAAAGATACCGTAGCCCCAGCAAGAACATTTGGATTTTTGAAAGACATAAAAATGCTTGAAAAAATGGGGCTAGCAAGTGGTGGTAAGCTTTCAAACTTTATCCTGATAGATAGCGAAAAGGTTATCAATACACCTTTGCGCTTCCCAAACGAACCTGCTCGACACAAGGTTTTGGATCTGATTGGCGACCTTTACCTTCTGGGCCGACCAATTTGCGGGAAATTTACAGCCCGTCAATCAGGACATACACAAAACATTGAAATGGTTAGGAAAATCAACGAAACACTGGTAAAAAGTTGATGTTTGCCACAGATAAACTGAAGATAGCTGTACTAGTGTCTGGTAGGGGAAGCAACTTACAATCAATTGTAGACGCATGCAGGTCTGGTGAAATAAATGCAGACACCGTATTGGTCTTGTCAGATAACTCTAAAGCGAAAGCACTTGAGCGTGCAAGGAATCAATCAATAAAAAGTAAAGTATTACAGCGTAAAAACTATGATGATGTAGCAACTTATGATGTTGCCCTTTCCGATGCAGTGGAAGAGTCTGGAGCTGACCTTGTTTGTCTGGCTGGATTTATGCGTATACTCTCGAAAAAGTTTATTCACCGTTTTGATGGGAATATCATAAACGTTCATCCTTCGCTTTTACCGTCTTTTCCTGGTCTGGCCGCACAACGACAGGCGCTGGATCATGGCGTAAAGGTTTCTGGTTGTACAGTTCATTTTGTTGATGAAGGTGTGGATACGGGGCCTATCATAATCCAGTCATGTGTACCAGTTATGCCAAGAGATACAGTTGAGTCTCTTTCTGCCAGAATTCTGGAGCAGGAGCATATTATTTATCCTAAGGCCATACAAATGATCGCGTCTGGCGAAGTGAAAAGGTGGCTAGGATAAAAGCAACGAGTAGTTTAACCAATCATTCAGTTTGTTTAGTTTGTTTTTTATGAAAACTTTATTTCTAGTTCTGTTCTTATTGCCTGTGTTACCTGTTGATTCTTTGGTTTCGATGGCCGAGGAAAAGGTTGGACTGAACAATAAGCAGGTTATCAACAAAGTGGAGAAGGCGATAGGAGAAATTAATTCCCTTTCGGCGAAATTTTCGCAAATATCAATCACTCGTGGGTTTGGAGTTGCTGGAGAAACCAATGGCCGGCTGATCTTAAAAAAACCTTCTATGATGAGGTGGAACTATGAAACACCAAAAGGTATGAGTATAGTTGTTAACGGCTCTAGACTTTGGTTTTACGATCCAGAGGACAAATCCGTTTACTATGAGGACTTCACCGGCAATTTTCATTCAATTTCACCTGCAACTTTCTTGTCTGGCGAGGTTTTGATAAGTGAGCTATTTAATATCGACTTGGTTCCTGGAAAAAAAAACGATAAACTTGAACACATAATGCTAAGGCTTATACCAAAAAAGCCTCAAAGGTCAATTAAAGGGGTATTGCTAAAGGTGGACAAGAATACCTTTAAGCTAATGCAAACTACGTTTGTGGATTACCTCGGAAACAAAAACCAAATAACGTATACAGATGTTAAAATAGGCTTAGAAATTGATTGTTCTAGGTTTAACTTCATTGCACCGGAAGGAACAATTACTAAGTCCTTTCCTAACACACAATCATTGCAATAAATCATAAACTTCGTTATGGGTCTACAACTGGTAAATTATGGAAATTATAACACTGCTTAGCTTGGTTGGAACGACTGATCCAGGGATTTTGGTAGGGCGTGCTGTTGGCTGGATACAGTTTGGAGCATCAGCCCTTGCTATATTAGCGTTGCTTATCATTGTGCACGAGTTTGGCCACTTTATTGTTGGTCGTTTGCTTGGCGTAAGGGTAGAAAAATTTAGTGTAGGATTTGGGAAAACTATTATAAGTCGCAAGGTTGGTGAAACAGAGTATATCTTGGCGTGGATACCATTGGGAGGGTATGTAAAATTTTTCGGCGATGAAATGAGCGATCACGAAGATATGCCGGAAGGCTCTTTTTTGAGCCAGCCCGTGTGGAAACGCTTGCCAATTGTAGCCGCTGGTCCAGTATTTAACTTTGGTTTGGCTGCTGTAATATTATCCATTGCATTTATGTACGGTATTGATAAACCGATTAGAGTTGTAGCAAAAGTGATGGCGGGCGATCCAGCTGAGGTTGCGGGTATTTTACCTGGAGACCGGATAGATGCGGTAGGTGAAATCAACGTAGAATCATGGGACCAAGTGCGTGATGCTATACACAAATCCCCGGGGAAAGAAATAACCATTTCGATACAGCGCTCTAGTGGCAGGATGAAGAATGTGAAGATCATTCCCAAAGTTTTTAATACAAAAACCATTGACGGACAAAAAATAACTATCGGGCTAATCGGTGTGATCCCTAAAACTGAAAAGCAAGCATATCCAATTCATCAGGCCATTTATAAGGGCGTTGTCTGGACATGGAATATGACAAAATTTACCTTTTGGTCCATATCAAAGCTTTTATCTCGTGACATCCCAGCAGACCAAATCGCCGGCCCCATTGGTATAATGCAACTTGCAGGACAACAAGCGCAGAAAGGTTTTGTAGACTTATTGCATTTTATTGGTTTGATATCTGTAAACTTGGCCATACTAAACCTACTTCCAATTCCAGTACTAGATGGAGGGCATATAGTTTTTTATAGTTTAGAGGCCATAATGGGCAAACCAGTTAAAATTAAGTACCAAGAACTGGCGCAACAACTTGGAATAGTGTTAATTTTGTGTCTGATGGCACTTGCTTTTTACAATGATATAGCAAGACTGGTTACGGGGTAGCCCTATAGGTATTAACTCCGCATAGATATGAATAGACCTTTTATCCAATTACATTGTCGGGTTTACACACCTTCTTCATTTGGACCCCATATGATTTTATGCAGTTGTAGATTTAACCTGCCGCGAACACCAGAGTTGATAATCCACCCCGCAAGTTTTTTATATTCGATACTGCCTGCCGCAGGAGAGTAGAGAATTTGCCCGCATTCATTTAGCTTGCCTGAGTTTACAATTTCACATGCCCAATCAAAATCTCTTTTGCTAGATATAACAAATTTCACCTCGTCACGTTTTTGAAGATTCTTATAATTAGACTCCAGAAATGACCCTGCATGGCCAGAACCTGGAGTTTTAATATCTACAATATAGCTTGCTTCGCGAGGGAAAGAAGAAAGGTTAACTGTTCCATTGGTTTCTACCAGTGTTTTGTATTTTGCCTTGATAAGGGAGGCTATCAGTACATTACAACTTGGTTGTAAAAGCGGTTCTCCTCCAGTGACTTCTACCATCTTGATTCTATGCTTTCCTACTACGTCCATTATTTTAGTGATAGTCATAGGTTTCCCAGCCGAATTTATAGCTGTTTTTGTGTCACAGTAAAAGCATTCTAGATTACAACCGGCAAGGCGAACCATTACACAAGGAGTTCCGGCATGCGTGGATTCACCCTGAATGGAAGCAAAAATTTCTTCTACTTTAAGCTTGATATCGACGTTCATGAAGCCGTCAACTAACTAAGGGTGATATTTACTTTGCATCGAAAGGGTTTCGTAGCTAATTCTAGCAGCTGCTTGTTCGGCCTCTTTCTTGGTTTTCCCCGTGCCGATTCCATAGGCATCTCCCAAAATGAAAGCTTGAACCTTGAATGACTTCTGGTGGTCTGGTCCGCTTTGATCAATCAGTTTGTATGTAGGTGTTGACAAAATGTGGGCTTGGCAGTGTTTTTGAAGATGGCCTTTGTAGTCCGTAATCTTTTTCTCTATTGTAATACTGTCTATTTTATCGCGGAAAAGATTTAGGAATAACTCATAGGTCTCGTCAAATGATGAGTCGAGAAAAAAAGCAGCAATGAGGGCCTCAAAAGAATTAGCCAGTATTGAAGTTTTGTTTCTGCCGCCACTTGCCTCCTCACCTTTCCCAAGTAACAGATATTCACCTAAACCAATAGATTTTGCGAATTCTGCTAGGGAGTATTCATTAACCAGCTGTGCCCTAATTTTAGACAATTCTCCCTCAGTCATGTTTCGATTTTGAAAAACCATATAACGGGAGATAATGAGGTCTATGACGGAGTCACCAAGAAATTCAAATCTTTCGTTATGGCGAATCTCTAACCCCTGGTGCTGGTTTTCATTAGCAAATGATTTATGCGTGAGAGATTTGTTAAACAATTGCTCATCTCTCAAAGTGTACCCAAACACCATAGTCAGGCATTTTAGTTCTGCTAATCGTTTTTTATCCATTCTCTGTTTATCGTTTTAGTGATCAAACTTTTTGAAAACCAGCGATCCGTTAACACCACCGAAACCAAATGAGTTTGATAAGGCAAAATTAATACCTTTTTTTATTGATTTGTTGGGAACATAAAATAAATCACATTCTGGGTCTGGATTATCATTGTTAATTGTTGGCGGAATTAGACTAGTTTGAAGAGCCAAAATAGTTAATATGCTTTCCACTCCCCCGGCCGCACCCAATAGGTGCCCTGTCATAGACTTGGTGGAAGATATAGCCAGCTTGTACGCATGTTTGCCAAAAGCGGTTTTTATTGCCTTGGTCTCAATGCTGTCTGCCATTGTGGATGTTGCATGCGCATTTATATACCCAACTTCTTCTGGTTTTATTCCCGCATCTTTAAGCGCATTTGTCATACACGCCACAGCCCCTTCTCCGTTTACCGGTGGAGCTGTCATATGGTATGCGTCTGAACTCATTCCATATCCAACTAATTCCGCATAGATTTTTGCTCCGCGTTCTTTAGCTCTTTCTTTACTTTCTAAGACAACAATGCCACAGCCCTCGCCCATTACAAACCCATCTCTGTCATTGTCAAATGGTCGTGATGCACGTTCTGGGTCATCATTTCGTCTAGACAGTGCTTTAGCCGCTGCAAATCCTGCAACACCTAGACCCGTAATTGCTGCCTCTGACCCACCTGCAAGGGCAATATCTGCATCTCCTCGTTCTATAAGCTTTGCTGCATCCCCAATAGCTGATGAGCCGGTTGTGCATGCGGTGACTGGACATGAACTAGGTCCCTTAAGCCCAAATTTAATCGATACTTGGCCAGCAGCTAGGTTTGTAAGTACAGATGGAATAAAAAAGGGTGATATCTTTCGTGGTCCACGATCCTTTAAAATTGTTGCTGTTCGTTCTATCTCAGGAAGCCCCCCTATTCCTACTCCAATAATTACAGCAAACCTGTTTCGTAGTTCGTTAGAAATATTGGAAAAGTCAATCCCTGCATCATCAAGAGCAAATTGGGCACATGCTATGGCAAAATGGATAAATGTATCCATTTTTTTTGCTTCTTTTCTGCTCACATAATCTAGTGGATCGAATCCTTTAACTTCGCCGGCAATCGTAACTGGATAGCCTGTTGTGTCAAACTTTGTGATAGGCCCAATGCCACTTTTAGAGTTCAGAATATTATTCCATGACTCGTTAACGCCTATTCCAAGCGGGGTAACCATCCCGAGACCGGTAACAACTATATCTTTCATGTGTTAAAGGCTGTCTTGTTTCACCTGTGTGGTGTGATGTTTCAAGGTGATCTCTAAATAGAGCACAAGAAATTCATTCAGAAGCGTTAGCTGCAGTGGAAATGTAATCCGTCGCCTGTTGGACCGTATGAATTTTCTCAGCATCCTCGTCTGGAATTTCAATGTCAAACTCCTCCTCAAAGGCCATAACCAATTCAACAACGTCCAGTGAATCAGCGTCTAAGTCAGAATCGAACCTTGCTTCAGGTGTAACTTGGTTTCCTTCTACTTCGAGTTGCTCAATAATAATGTCTTTTACTTTTTCTTCAATAGATGCCATAAGTTTTTCTCCAATTTTCGGATTTCAACATTTTAGTTTAAACTTTAATAATTCCAATATAAACTTCACATATACATACCACCATTTATCGAAAGCGTATGGCCTGTTACGTACGCTGCATCATCAGAAGCCAAAAATAGTGCTCCGGCTGCTATATCATCCACATCGCCTAATCTGCCCATAGGTATAAGTTTTAGAGCTTCTTCCTTGGCTCTATCGGACATGGCATTTGTCATGTCCGTAGCTATAAACCCTGGCGCTATTGCATTTACAGTAATAGAGCGACTAGCTAACTCCTTTGCCGCAGACTTTGTCATGCCAATTAGCCCAGCCTTTGCTGCGGAGTAGTTTATCTGCCCCACATATCCCATTTGCCCTGCAACAGAGGAAATGTTGATTATACGACCATATCTTTGTTTCATCATTATTTTTGTGGCAGCGCGGAGACAGTTGAAGGAGCCGGTTAAATTTGTTTTCAATACTAGTTCGAAATCATGATCTTTCATCCTAACAAGCAGTCCGTCACGAGCTATACCAGCGTTATTTACTAGTATATCAACTTTTCCAAATACATCTTTGCATGTTTCAATTGCAGCGAGTGCCTGTGCTGGGTCTGAAATGTCTGCTGTGATGCACTCGACGTTGGATCCGTGCGCTCTGCATGTTTCAGCTAACCTGTCAAGTGGTGTAGAGCGTGTAATTAATAAAAGATCGGCACCATGTTTTGCAAAGGCCTCTGCAATAGCTCTTCCAATGCCTTTTGCCGAACCAGTTATAATGGCAGCTTTACCGTCGAGTTTGCCCATTTAACTCCTCCACTGCTTTGTTAATATCTATTACACTATGAATTGGTATGGTTTTGAGTGCTCTGTCAATCCGCCGCATAAGCCCTGTTAACACCCTTCCTGCGCCCACTTCAAAAGCGAGAGAAACATCAAATTCCTTTAATTTTTTTATACAATCAACCCAAAGAACACACCCTGTAACCTGTTTGGTTAAGGCATTTCTCACATCTTTGCTAGTCTTATTAACTTTTGCATCAATGTTTCTAACCACTGGGATGTTAGGGTCTGTAAGTGAAATGTTTTCTAGTTCTCTAGCTAACTTCACACCAGCAGGTTCCATTAAGCTTGTGTGGAATGGAGCGCTTACCGAAAGGGACACAACTTTTTTTGCGCCTTTATCACTTGCAACTTTCATTGCCTGCTTTACTGCTGCAACCCGACCTCCAATCACCACTTGTTCAGGGCTATTAAAGTTTGCTGGCTCAACTACGCCCTCAATCGAATCACAGATTGCTGTAACTGCATCAGCATCAAGCCCAATGATAGCAGCCATTATACCTTCTCCAACTGGTACCGCCGATTGCATAAATTCACCACGCTTTTTAACTAGCTTAATTGCATCTGAAAAACCAATTGCACCTGCGGCCCAGCATGCTGAGAATTCACCAAGGCTGTGCCCTGCTAACGCTACTGGTGTAAAATCAAACTGTGCTTGTATTTCTTCGTAAATCATAACTGAAATTAGCAGCATTGAAGGCTGGGTATTGGAGGTTAGATTCAATTCACTTTCCGGCCCTTCAAGCATTAGTTTACCAATATTAAAGCCAACGATGTCGTTGGCTTCCTCTACTCGTTCTTTAGCTTTTACTGAGGACTCTATAAGCTCGCGGCCCATACCGACAAACTGAGATCCTTGACCAGGAAAAACTACAGCCGTATTAACCATTATTGAAACGTTAAATTACAGGATAAGTGAGATAAGTTATCCACCTCTGGGCAATCTGTCAAGGTAGATTAGTCCTCTGTGGTTAGTAATGAGAAAAGCCCAGTTTCTTTATTTATACATTATTTTGGGATTTTTTATTACTTCCATTAACCATTGGAGGTTGAAGCGGGCATGTTTGATTGTTTTCCGATTGTCATGTGACCAAAGTAAATGGATAAATCCGTCGGATGAGCGAAGTATGGCAGGGTAAGAAAAGCTAGTATCAAGGTTGCCTGGTTTAAACTCCAAATCGGCCACTCTAGAAAAAGATTGACCATAATCAGTTGAAATGGCAAGCGAAAGCGGATTCCGTTTTAGATGCGAGTGGTTATACGCCACCAGAACAGCATCCAATTCTTCTACAATGATTGCGGCTAAAGCAGAATCTGGATTAGGCAGTTCCGTTAGATCGACGGATCCCCACGTTTTGCCATTGTTGTTTGAATAGGATCTTCTCACAAACCTGCCTGATTTGTCTCGTGCCAGGAGTAGGATCCTGCCGTCTTTAAGCTTTACCACAGCAGGCTGTATCGCATTGTGGTTGTCAAGTTCGGCATAAGTTTTGGAGAGTATTTTGCCATTTTTGTACTCAATGATGGCTGTGTAAGAACCAACCAAATTCAATTCGTACATGAAATCTACAAATAGTGGCAACAGAATCTTATGATCTCCTGTTTTGATGGGTGGGTTACGAGGCAGGTTGCCTAAAGCCAGAACCAAGTTTTTACCTTCTGTCCAAGTTTTTCCTTCATCATGGGATTGGACATAATCAATCATGGCTCCGCTCCATCCTCCAAACTTAACCGACGCGAAAAACATCCATATGATACCGTCGTCATCACGGAACAAGCATGTGTTGCCAACTGACTTGGAATAGTCAGCGGGTACAACGTTGGAAGAGGCACTCCATTTGCCTGTTGCCCTGTCCCAAACGGAACTGATTATTTTTGCTTCCGCATGCCCCTCCTCTTTACCGGCAAACCATGTGGCCAAAATGTTTCCATTCTTAAGTTCCACCATGGATGCCCCATGAGGCTTCATATATCCTTCAGGAGTAAACACTTGGTAAGTTTCAAACAACGGTTTGGACCACACAGGGGCAGCTGTTAACAATAATGTAATAAAAGTGGCAATAATTCTATTCATCCGGCGATTATAAACCTTTAACCATCAGCGTCAATTGCTGAAGGATCACCAGACAGCATAGTCGTACAAGGCCAATAGGCGTTCTTTAGTGGATAGATTGACGGGAGTTTTAATCAGTTCGCTGCTTTTTATATCAATTTCCATCTGTGTGGAAAGATCGCTGATAAATGTTTCTTCTGGTGAACCATGGACAAACAATGTTAGCTCACGGTTTCTTCTCATGCTTCTATGAGTGAAATTTGCTGAGCCCACAGCTGCTACTTTTCCGTCTGCCAACCCAACCTTGGCATGGATACTCCCCGGATAAAGCCAAACATTAATATTGCATGCTGCAGAGGAACCTAGGAGTACGTTTATTGAAATTAAGTTGGCGTAAACATTAACATCTGGTGATTTTGGAATGATCACATCAACTTGTATACCATGCCTTGCCACCTCAATGATAGTAGAAATAATTTCCCTATCCGAAAAATAGGCGTGCTGTAAAATCACTCGCTCTTTTGCATTGCGAATCATCTCGAGATACGCAGTTATTATCTCGCATTTACGATGGTTGTTAGTTGCAAGAAACAGCCCAGGGGTCTTCGGCATATAAGCACCATCTCCAATCAGTTTTCGCTCCATCGCCATAACAACTGTTAAGTCATTAACCATTACCATGTAGTCGTGCATTTCGTTACGGTATTCAAGAGCTATATTCATACCACCCAAAATAATTTTTTCCCTGTCTACTATGTAGTATTTGCTATGGTCCGAACTGTCGAAGAGATTTGTAATAATACGGATAGCACCATGCCCTCTCATTACCGAATTGGCAAAGACAGGGCTAGGCTTCCCTTTTATCATATCTTTTATCTCAAAATATGAACCAAGCAGATCCTTGCGTATGGTAACAAAAGCTCCGCTTGCAGTAGCTTTGATTACTTGTTTTACCATGCGGTTGCCAGTAGCATCATCGCGCCAAATGAAAGCCTGGATGAACACATTTCGTTTTGCATTTTCGATAGAATTAAAAATGGTACCAAATGCCTGCTCGCCGTCAATTAGCAATGTAAGAAAAGAGAGATCAGCGGCTTTATCTTTGAAAAATTGCTGGCCCAAAACTTTTGACGGTGCCCTGCCCAAGCCAAGAGGACTGAGTAAAAATCTTGTAAAGAAAATAATTAAGGCAATTATAAGACCGATTAGACCTGTCATGAGAAACTGAACGACAATTTTTCACGACACTGTTTATAAAACAGAAAAGTAGGCATCCATAGTTTCCTTTGCGGTTTTCTTCCATGAGAACTTGGAAGCTTGGCGGATCCCTTTTTCCCGCAAATTTTTTCGAAGGCTTTCGGATAGTGCAAGTTTTACTAAACCTTGACTGATCTGATCCACGCTTGTTGGATCGACAAGTAGGGCAGCATCCCCTACGATTTCCGGGAGAGAGGAAACGTTTGAAGTAAGCACAGGAACACCGCTGGCCATGGCTTCGAGTGGTGGCAAGCCAAATCCCTCGTAAAGGGTGGGAAAGGCAAAAATATCAGCCCCCCTGTATAGTTCCAAAAGATCGACCTCATTAACATAATTGGTCAATACTATATCTCCGTTTCTCTTTAGCTTATTGTATGTTTCCAATATTTCTTTGTACAACCACCCCTTTTTCCCACATATTACAAGCTGCCAATTTCCATTTAACTTATCTCTGGCTTGGTCATATGCAAGCATCAGCCGTATTATGTTCTTGCGCGGTTCCAAATTGCCAATGAAAAGCATATATTGGTTTTTGATTCCGAACTTTTTTTGGAGGTAGCTGTGATCTTTCTCAGAAGATAGTGGCTTAAACTTGGTTGAGACGCCTTCATGGATAACCTGAATTTTGGAGTCGGTAATGTTGAGGTAATTCATAAGATCATTTTTCGTGCTGGTTGACGGGGTGATTATCTTGTCTGCCCTCATTGCCACGAGTTTGATGAGCAACTGCATGTATTTCGCGTATTTGAGCGGGACGGTGTTTGGCATCAGATAGGCTACTATATCGTGTATTGTTACTACCATGCGGACTTTCTTTTTTTGCAGCAAAGGAATCATGAAAGCTGGTCCATGGAAAACGTCTACACCCCCGTTTTTAAGGAAAAACGGGAGGTAAAGGCTTTCCCATAAATCACCAATTATGTGATTTTCGTTTGATATCCATGTAACATAGTTTTGAAACTTCGGCGTGTTTATTGAAGCCCACTCTTCGGTGCCTTCGTTTGAAATTAGACAGTACTGGCAATTGTAATCAACCTCAGCAAACTCTTTTAATAGGTTTGTAACGTAATAGCCAACTCCTGATTTGGGCTTGTTTATAGTTCTTATATCAATGCCAATTTTCATCTTGGATGACTGTCCTCTATTATGTCTAAATCTGCCGTAACAAAATGCAAAAATATCTAATTTGCTAGATACAAAAGTCACAGCGGACTTTCACCGAATTAGAATTATTGCTGAAACATCTATCTCATTTCGTTTCTTTGGTCAAACTAAATTCAATACACATTGCAGGAAACCAGAAGGCAAACAGTTTTTCATAATATTGCGTGAAAAGATTTGCAAATAGCTCCACGCCCAATAAGCGCCACGCTTTCCATAACTTTAACCGCACATGGGTTAACGTCAAATTATTTACGCCATATCCTTGGTACGAGCTATTCTTTTCCAATAAGGATTTAAGTCCTTCTACGGAGAAAAACTGTTTGTGAGTAAAGTCACTGTAGGCATGTAGAGATGAAAAATGAGGGGTTCTCACATTGATAACACCACTCTGCTTAAGAATTCGACTCGCCTCAGATAGTGTTTTTGCCACATCTTCTACATGCTCCAGTGAGTCAATCATGTAAATAGCATGGAAAGATTCATCCTTGAACGGCATTGGAAAGTTCATGTTGGCCACAACATCAACATGCGGACTCTTGAATATGTCTAAACCGAGTGAATTTTTCTGTTTGGCGGATCCACACCCCATGTCTAAGGTCGTTATTTCAGTGCTATTATTCATCTAGTTTAACTCCGCGTCTTACTATAGAAAACCAAACCCAGGATCCAGCGATACAAACGCTTAGATCCGTGATAACTTTGGACCAAGCAGCACCTATTGCCCCGTTGGTAGGAATCAGCATTAGGTTACATGTAATATTAACTGCAAGTCCGATTGCAACTATTTTAACAGCACTATCGGACTTGCCATCAAGAATCATCAAAGTCAGCAAACCGTGTCTCGTGAAAACAAAAAATGAAGCAATGCCAAGCAAGCTTGTGGAACTTACGGCAGGCACAAACCCGGCTCCAAAAATAGTAAGAACAATATTTTTTGCAAAAAAGAAAACTAGCAAAGCACAGGTCAGACCGGAAAGTGCAATAGCTAACAGGAGCAGGTTTGAAAGTCGCAAAAACCTACTCCTGTCCTGAGCTGCAAGGCGGGACAGAGTTGGAAATGCAGCGGCCATGCCAAGTGTTGGCACCGCCAAGGCCACATCTAACAACTTTACACCGGATGAATACCAGCCAATCTCAGCTAATCCCATGCCAAGAAACGGTGCTATTGCGATATCAATTCTGTAGAAAGCGATTACGAAAAAAGTTATCGCGGCTAATGGGAAAGCCTGACGTAGAAGATTAGCCCACTGCGGGACAGCAAAGGACGGCAGGATGGAGGTGTAACCCTGTCGGAATGTAAAAGATAGAGAGCATATTGCAGCCACACTCTGGACTAAAGTCATTACTGCTACGGCAAATAAAAGCCCAGCCCCCAGTGCTAGACACAATGAAGCCAGCCCTGTCACTGCTATTTTACTGGCACCCATGATCATGGTTTCGTATTGCATTTTTTCTTGAGATTGGAAAATGGCAGATGCATACTCTGTTATTGCAAACCCAGCCATCTGTATTCCCAGAAGAAAAAATATCCAGATAACTGTTGTTTCAAAACCACCAAGTACGGCGTATACAAGGGCTATTGTCGTCATTAAAAACGAAAGTGTAACTTTCAATCCGAGCATACCGCCCAATGCCGAATCGATGAAATTGCTATCCCTTGAGCCTTGCCGTATAAGCAAAAGGTTGAGTCCAGGGTCAACCAAGAAGACAAGTACCGCCAGCACAGAATAGACTAGTGAAAAAGTACCAAAGGCGACCTCACCTAGCCACCTTGCAATCATCATGTAAAAGATAAAGGCTAAGACCCGACCAATGAGTTCTGTGGTGGTCTTATAAGCCAGGTTTGTCCCGATCTTTTTTAGTGGAGACACTGTCAATGAACCAATATGGCTAGCTCAGAATGTTTTTGATGACGTATGTTGACTTACCTTGTGACTCATGATAGGTCCGCGATAGCATTTCAGCTACTAGGCCAATAGAGACAAACTGAACACCAATGAGGATAAGCATAACTGCCAAAAGAAGGGCTGGTCTGCCTCCCAAAGGAATTCCCATAAAAAGTTTTTGTATGGACATCCACAAGGCAACGAGAAATCCCAAAGCGCCGCTTGTAACACCAATCAGCCCAAATATTTGTATAGGGCTGGTGGAGTAGCTTAAGAGAAATTTGACTGTTATCAAATCTAACACTACTCTTATGCTTCGGTCTATTCCATATTTGCTTACTCCCGCTATTCGTGGACGGTGGTTTACTTTAACTTCCGCCACATTGACACCCATCCATGAGGCGACTGCTGGTATAAAACGATGCATTTCACCGTACAGTTGAATATTTTTAACGATGTCCTTGCGGAAAATCTTTAAAGAGCAGCCGTAATCTTTAAGGTGAACTTTTGTTGTCCAGGAGATCAGTTTGTTAGCAAGTAAGGAGGGAAGCCTTCTTGAAAACAGTTTGTCTTGCCTGTGATACCTCCATCCCGCTACTATATCGAACCCTTCGTCTAGTTTCTTTATCATTCCTGGAATGTCTTTTGGGTCGTTTTGCAGATCGGCATCTATCGTTATTACAATGTCACCTTTGGAATGTTTAAACCCCGCAGAAAATGCTGCCGTTTGCCCAAAGTTGCTCCTAAAACGGATTACCTTGATTCTGTTGTCGCTGTTGTGTTGATTTTGAAGTTTCTCGTAAGTGGAGTCTGTACTGCCATCGTCAATTGCCAAGATCTCAAAACCACCTTTCAGCCCTTCGAGAATTGGAATAATTTCCGCAAAAAAACGGTCGAGATTATCTGCCTCGTTATACATAGGCGTCACCAGCGACACCCTAGGATCTTGTGCCATAAGTTGTTACTTAATCTCATGATTAAAACTGATTGATTTTACTGCAAGAGCGTACAGTCATCAAGGAAAGAGGCATGAGTGGAATGAATTCATGGTGATACGCTCTGTTGATAAACACGAGAAAGTATATTATTCCAACACGATTATTCTTTATAGAGCCAGCACGAAACCAAAAATTGTATAAGATTTATCCTCATAAATTTTTAGTGTCCATTATGTCTATTGCTCTTTCCGGTAATCTTATCAAAAAGGTGGAGTTAGCGTTTGAAGCCAGTTGCGTTACAAAAATCAGTAGTGTAATGTATCTTGAAAATCTGGTGCCGAAGTGGCGGAACTGGTAGACGCGCATGATTCAGGGTCATGTGTCCTTACGGGTGTGGGGGTTCGAATCCCCCCTTCGGCACCAAAAATATTAATAATTCGAAATATTGTTTTTTTGCTAGTAACCTTAACTAGCCTTGAACGGTGCATCTTTTTCATACTGTTTATGCGAGTACAGGTATCTGTTTGATGCAATCCCTATAAAACTGGGATCCGTGTTCATCTAAAAAAGTAACCAAACCTAAAAAAGTAAAAAACGATATATTTTCGCCATTTTTTTTGAAAAATTGGCCAAAATTGAGTCAAAAATCGCAAAAACTGTCAATTTCGCTTTTGATCTATCTCGCTTAGCCTTGACTGTTCAAATTTTGATGTTATGTTAAGTACAGAATATAGTATTTGTCTCTACATGTATTGTGAGTATTCCTTTCTAGCGTTTTATCAGTTGTACACTTTTCTGGTTCATGGCTATGCTAGAAGTATTGCATTATGTGTAACTGCGTAGTTATTTAGTCCCTATTGCTGTCAGCAAATGGTTCTAGCGCTGGGGCCATAAGATCGTACAACCTTCTAAGGGCATTCTCTTTTTTCAACACGTACAAGAGTGACCGGCATGCCACCGGTATGTATTGTAAGTATAAATAACTTTTATTTACGTGCGTTTGATATCCATATGTACCCAAAGCTTTGTAGAGCCTCTGTGCCGCACTAAGGTTAAGCAGTTTGCTGCTATTTTCACTATATCTATTTCCTTTAACAGTTAAACTAAAAAACCCTGTTGCCAGTTCATCACGTATACCTTGTGGCATATTCACGTAGGGATCATACAAGAGTGATGCGAGGTCATATTCTATGCGGCCCATCCTGGCGTCCTGATAATCTATCCATACTCGTCGTCCGTCATGCATCATAATATTTCTGCTGTGTAGATCCCTATGTGTAAGCGTTGGCGCTGTGGCTGAAATATCTTCACACAATTTCGTCCATTCCTGTCCCAGTTTTTTCAGATAGTGATCGTTAGGGGGCAGATCTAAATTGTTAGTCAGAAAATGGTTGTTACTAAACTCCACCTCCCACATCAATTTCTCTAAGTCGAACAATACCCCATAGCATTTCATATGGTTTTTAGGTTTTGGCGCTGACTTTTCCTGAAACTCGGCCAGATCAGCAAGAATAGGAGTGTACTCCCGACGATAGTCATCCTCCCCTGCTCCTGCCATTCTGTTTTGTAACATTTCGTCGCCCAGATCCTCTAGCACGGCGCACTGTTTATATAAACCTATGAACTTGGGAGTATCGACACACAAAATTTTCATTAGCCCGCTTATCTCCTGAAACCATTCTACAGCCTCTGCATTTGCTGCAACCATCACTGCTAATGTATTAATTGAATGATTGCGAATACGGTAATACCTCCTAGTGGAAGCATCCCCGCAAAGCGGTTCAATGTTGCTTATCTGGAAATTTGGGAGAACGTTAGCGACTGCATTTTTTACAATTGAGGAGTCAATCTCATCAATCATCCAAGAGTCCTTTGATTATGTTTGCAGTTTTATTAATCGCACCACGGTTGTTTTCTATTACTGCCAAGGATGCTTTGCCCATTTCTTCTCTTTGACTAGCATCTGAAAGCAGAGTAATAAACTTTATTGAAAGTTCTTCCTCGCTATTTATTCTTACGGCTCCTCCACCTTCCTCTAGTGCCTTTGCTGCCTCGTGAAAGTTGACCATGTCGGGTCCATAGATTATTGCTTTGCCGTGTGCCGCCGGTTCCAGTGGATTCTGACCGCCGTGGGATATCATGCTACCACCTACAAAAGCCACATCTGCGATCCCATAAAGATTAGCCAATTCACCAAAAGTATCTATTATGGGTACAGACTTTGGCCCAGTTGGTATTGCCCCCATTACCATTTCTGTTTTTAAGGCAATCTTCATTGAAAAACCTGCTAACGATTTCTCTATCCATTCTACATTCTCGATTCTGCGCGGCGCTATAACAAGCCTTGCTGATGGAATAGCACCAATAGCAGTCATGGCTGCCCTGAGCGCCGCCTCCTCTCCTTGGTGTGGACTTCCCAAAAAAAGGACGATAGCGTTTTCTTCTATTCCTAGGGAGCGTCGGATTCTTTGGTTTTCATTTTTGCCAAGTTTAGTGATGTTTCTATCAAATTTTAATGTTCCAGCGACGTTCACCTTTTTAGGATTTGTTCCCATTTGAACAATCCGTTCTCCATCTCTCTCTGTTTGCATTAAGAATAGTGAAAAATCCTTTAGCATTCCCTTGAACAACCAAGAATACCGCATGTAAAATGGAAACGCCCTGTCTGAAATCCTTCCGTTTACTAGCACAGCTTTCCCGCCATGTTTGACACATGCTCTAACCACATTCGGCCAAAGCTCTGTATCAACTAACACTAATGCTGCAGGGTTGATAGCTTTTATCGAGCGCTTAACGGCACCAGGCAGATCATAGGGAAAATAAAAAATGTTTGCATCTGGTGCCAATCTTTTCTTGGCTAACTCTTGCCCAGTTTTGGTGGTAGTAGAAAACATAATTCGATAATCCGTAGAAATTTCCATAAATGACTTGGCCAAGTCAGTGGCAACCATGGTTTCGCCAACGCTAACTGCATGTATCCATAAGGTTGGCTTGGTTTGTTGTGGAAGGAAAAACCCAAGTTTTTGCCCCAACCCAGTTCGATACTTGGGCTGAGTTAGGATTATCCAGATAATATATGGAGAGGTTATGATAATAGCCAAATATACCATCAGGCAATAAAATAGCCGCATCATTGTAGGTTAAACCAAGTGTCGGCTCGGGCAGTCATTTCTATCATTGTTTTTTCTAAACCTACTCTAATTTTTTTAAGTTTGGCCGAACTGCAATTGCTCGGAACGTAGACTGGTTTTTCGTACATAAAAATAACTTTTGAGAACGGTTTAGGGATCATAAGCTTATCCCATGAGTTAAGAGTCCAGCGATTGGAAAACGATACAGCAGTGGGTAGAATCGGGGCTCCAGTTAGCTTTGCTAGCATTAAGGCTCCTGATTGCAGTTTATAGACAGGACCACGTGACCCATCTGCAATCATGGCTGTACAGTTGCCGTTATCAGTGCTTCTTTTTAGCTCACGGAGTGCAGAACGGGCTTTACTGTATGAAGAGCCGCGTATTGTTTGAAATCCAAATGCAGTCAGGACTCTAGCCATGATTTCACCGTCTGAACTGGGGCTGACAAGAAGATTAAATTCATGGCTTCTATTCCTGTAGTGGTGTGGATAATATAATAGCCTGCCATGCCACAAAAGCAAAATGGTTGGCCCTCTCTTCCGTAATTGCACCTCTATCTCTTCACCAACCAGCTCAAGACGTAGTGTAAACGATAACAGACGTAGCAACCAATAGGCTAAAAACGGTGCAACATAAATGTTAAATATACTTTTCATATGGATGTGTTTCTGGCATTCAAGGACAACTTAATCCAGCCCATTGGAACATTGCAAGTCAAATCAAGCTGGTTATGGGTTAATTCTTATAACACCCCGTTTGTCACCGCTTACTGTTCCTATGATAGCAGCGTTTTCGTCACCAGCGTCTATAATAGCTGAGAGCAGTTTGTTGCTTTTGGTCTCCTCACATGAAATTAGTAATCCTCCTGAGGTTTGGGCGTCGCATAAAACCATAACTTTTTCGTGGGAGATTGTATTGTGAGTTTGAAGTATTGGCTTTACCCAATTGTAGTTTCTTTCTCCTCCCCCTTTGGTCCCGGCAATGGAGCATTGTTCTACCCCCTCAAACACAGGAACTTTTGAATATTCAATATCTAGTGAAACATTCGACTTTTCTGCAATACTTCTGGCGTGTCCCAGAAGTCCGAATCCTGTCACATCAGTACAGGTGATTGGCCTAAACTTAGCCATGGTTTCTGCAGCATACCTGTTTAATCTGGCCATGCTCTGCTCCCCTTCCCTGTAAACACTTTTCCTAATGTTTTTCCCCTTATTTTTTATGACAGGTTGGAATCCACTCGCAAGCTTTGCAACGTTGCTTAAAATGCCGGTACCAATTTTTTTTGTCAGTATCAATACATCACCCGCTTTTGCGTTGTGGCTTGTTACCATATCCTTTGGGTTAACAATGCCAGTTACTGAAAGTCCATATTTAGGTTCCTTGTCTTCTATGCTGTGTCCTCCCAAAAGTGCGACACCCGCCTCTTTTAACGCATCCAAACCACCTTTTAGGATCTCTTGAATTATTTCCACACCGACCTTGGATGGGAATGACATTATGTTAAGTGCAGTAATTGGTCTTGCCGCCATTGTATAGATGTCAGACAGGGAATTTGCAGCTGCTATGCGCCCAAAAAGAAATGGGTCATCCACAATTGGTGTCATATAATCAAGGGACTGGACAATGGCAAGATCCTCACTAACCTGATATACACCAGTGTCATCACCCACATCTGCTCCGTAAAGCACATTAGGATCTGCACCGTACTCTAGTGAACTGAGCACCTCATGAAGGTCCTCCGGACCTATTTTTGCGCCTCATCCACCGGATTTAGACAGGGTTGTAAGTTTTACCTTCTTTTTTTCTATCATTTGTTAACTATTTAGCAGTGTCAAACTAAGCAAGCTGGTTTTGTCATGAATTGTTCTTGAACCTACAAGCAGTTAAAACCGTTCAAAACATTTAATGATAGTGATTGTAAAGCCATATAAAGGTATGGGCAACCATTTGATTAAAAAATATGAAACTGATACTTGCAAAACTTAAGATGTAAAATTGAATAATAGTTGTTTGGTTTAAGTAGTCGTTCTTTTTCGCTTTCTGTTTCTAAGGTCTCTCCACTTGCCAAACCGAAGTTTTCTTTCAAGTCCGACAAGCCATAGAGTAACAAAATACCCAACTAGTGCACCAAATATACCCGAGACAAGAGAACCTATCCACATTGCTTCTGCAATGTCATATATTCCTGAAATAGAAGCAGAATCGTTAAACACGTATCCCGGCATGAGTCTAGCTGTACTCATTATCCACTCACCTAGTTTGTATTCCAGGTAATATATGGCTGGTGAGCTAATCGGGTTTGTTATCCAGCATGCAGCAAGTGCAATTGGCAGGTTGCCTGGTATAAATATGATTAGCGCACAGACAAGTGCCATCTGAAAACCAATTGTAGGAGTTAATGCTATAAACGTACCAAGTGCCACTCCTCTAGCCATTTGCTCGGCCTTAAAACTCCAGAGCTCAGGCTTGAACAACGTAGACCCAAACAGTCTGTATACTCGACCACTCCTCATGGTGTTTTTTTTGGGTAGTTTATTCTTAAACCATCTTCTGTAAGGGTCGAATAGTTCATGCAGCTTGGCCGACCAAGACTGCTTATGATCCATCTAACCTTGGATTGCCCATTTATAAATCCCTTTCATTTTACAGTTTTCAAAGGTGAACAAATTAAAAGTACTGTGCCTAATTATATTTCAACTAGACTGCTAGTACGGAAATTTTTTTGCTGTGAGAACAGTTTTTAATTATTAAATTTTTGCAGTTAGCTAATAGGTCTTGATTGACTAACTAGCTACAAGGTGCTTAAAGTTAAAGAAATATAAATTAATGGTGGATTTAAAAAGAATGCGCATTGGTATTGATGTCCGCAAGATAGACGACACAGGCATAGGGAGATACATAGAAAATCTTGTCGAAAACTTGCTGACATTAGATGAAGAGAACGAATATGTTCTTTTTTCCTCACCAGAAGGTCTTGCTAAATACAATTTTCCTACGGGACGCGTGGTTGAGGTTATTGAAGCATCCAAAAAATATTCCGTGTCTGAACATTTTACAATTCCTAGGAAAGCCAGTAAGCACCAGATAGACCTTTTTCATTCACCCCATTATGTGCTACCGTACTTCATCACACAGCCGTCGGTTGTGACGATTCATGACATTATCCATCTAAAAGATCGGACTGTTGGTAAGTTTGCAAAAAACTATGCTCATGTCATGATTGGTAATGCGGTTAGAAAATCAAGACGTGTTTTAACAGTCTCCCAGACTACAAAAAACGACCTGGAGAGCTATTTTAATATTGATCCTGTTAAAATAAAAGTAATACACAATGGAGGCGGGTCGGACTTTCATCCTACGGACACGAAAGAACTGATTGCTATCCTCGAGCAAATGTCCATTTTTGTTCCATACTTCCTCTATGTAGGTAGCGACCGACCTCATAAAAACATCAATGCCATTGCTAGCGTAATGAAACACTTAGATGATAAGGCCCGATTTGTGATCGTCGGCCGTGTTAGCGAGGTTGTTAAGCAAAGGTTTGCTAAATTTGGTGACAATGTTTTATTTTTTGACAACCTTGGAAAACCAGAGATGACTGCATTGTACACAGGTGCCAGCGCGTTGTTATTCCCCTCATACCTTGAAGGATTTGGTCTGCCACCACTTGAAGCGATGGCATGCAATACACCTGTAGTATGTTCTAACCGTTCATGTTTGCCTGAGATTGTTGGTAACGCCTCGGTGCTGGTCGACCCTGATGACCACAAAACTCAGGCAAAGGAACTAGTACGCCTCGTTACTAATAAACCTAACCGAAGAAGGTATGTCAAACTAGGGCAGGAAAGAGTAAAACTATTTTCGTGGCTTAACACAGCGAAGGCAACCATGCAGTGCTACAAAGAGGCAGTGCAATGAAAGTTGCCCTGGTTCACGATTGGCTAACAGGAATGCGGGGAGGAGAAAAGGTCCTAGAGGTTTTTTGCGAAATGTATCCTAAAGCAGATATCTTTACGCTGGTTCATATTCCTAATTCCGTTTCTGAGGTTATAGAGAGCCATCAAATATACACTTCATTTTTGCAAAAGATGCCTGACATATCGCGCAAGTATCGTTGGTATCTTCCGCTCATGCCGTTGGCAATAGAGTCATTTATATTGCATGATTATGATCTGGTCCTTTCTTCTAGCCATTGTGTTGCAAAAGGTGTAAAGCCAAGTGGTACGCCTCATATAAGCTATTGCCATACACCAATGAGGTATGCTTGGGATCAGTACAATACCTACTTCAATCGAAGTAGGTTTAGCCCTGCATTGCTTTACCTGATTGGGAAAGTGATGCCCCACATGCGGAAGTGGGATAGGAAGAGTGCTTCTAGGGTTGACATGTTTATAGCAAACTCACAAAACGTGTCTGATAGAATTCGCAAATGCTATAGGGTTGAAGCCAAAACAATCTATCCTCCAGTCGATACTTCTTTTTATGAGTTGCCAGACATCAAAACTGAGCGGAAAAAATATTTAGTGGTCTCATCTTTCGCGCCGTATAAAAGAATAGACTTGACTATCAGAGCGTTCAATAAACTGGGAGAGCCCCTTGTAATTGTTGGGTCAGGCGAAGATGAAAAGCACCTGAAAGAAATGGCTAGACCTAACATAGAATTCCTGGAATCGGTAAGCAATAAAGAGTTGAAACTTTTGTACCAGAGTGCAAAAGCGCTGATTTATCCTGGTGAGGAAGATTTCGGGATAATCCCGGTCGAAGCAATGGCTTGTGGCACTCCCGTGATCGCCTTTGGTAGAGGTGGGGCTTTAGAGACGGTTATACCTTTGAGCGATACCTCAACAGCTTACCCAACAGGAGTTTATTTTGATGAACAAACGCCAGATGATTTGATACAGGCTATCGGTCGATTCGAAAAACATAGCATGTTTTTTTTACAGGAAAAGCTACGTAATAATGCCAAAAGATTTTCGCGGGAATTATTCCGTAACAACATGGAGCGCGCAATTGAAGAATTTGTACAAGCAAGGCATTAGTTTGACTTATTAATACACAAATGCATAGAATGGCGCAATCATCATTTCAAATAATCTAATGGTGAGCTGATGTTGGTATGTCATTGGGTATGGAAAATCTCAGAGCCCTTGTGCTAAACAGCACATATGAACCCCTGCAGTTTTCTACTGCAAAAAGGGCACTTGTACTATCCTTGCTGGGGAAAGCTGAGGTTTTGGAAGTTGATGGCTTTATTGTACGAACATCCGTCAGGGAATATCGGCTTCCCACTGTCATACGATTAAATCGATATATAAAAATGCCACGCAGATCCTGTGTTTCGTTTTCCAAAAAAAATGTGTTTCGTCGCGATAATTATACCTGCCAGTACTGTGGTGGTGGACTAGAGATGACCATTGATCACGTAATACCCAGATCCGTTGGTGGAAGATCAACCTGGGATAACATAGTGACAGCATGCCGCAAGTGCAACCTCAAAAAAGGAAGCAGGACACCTGAAGAGGCTGGCATGAAACTTCTCATGCGACCAAAGCAGCCACAGTTTCTTTTTCATTCGAACATTTCAAGTATAGCGCCACAGTCCCATGTGGACAGCTGGACAAAATACATCTCTAATAGTGACAAAGTAAAAGCGGTTACTAAGCTTTAACCTAGGCAATTATGAGCAATGAGGTCTAGTTGCTGCGACAAAGTGGCGTGGACCTAGTTTATCCTTGGGTCAAGAGCATCCCTAATGCCTTCCCCAAGGAGGTTATATCCCATCACTGTAATAAAAATGGCCAACCCGGGGTAAACTGAAAGCCACCAGGCGAACTCAATATTATCTTTACCAAGGGTAAGCATATTCCCCCAACTTGGAGTTGGGGGCTGTACCCCAATACCAAGAAATGACAATGCAGATTCGGTAAGTATTGCTCCCCCAATGCCCAAAGTTGCGGAAACAAGCACAGGAGACATTGAATTTGGCAAAATGTGCTTAATGATTATCATTATGTTGGAAACTCCTAGAGCCTTTGCAGCAGCGACAAACTCATGTGTCTTTAGAGAGAGAAACTCAGCTCTCACAAGCCTAGCCACACTCATCCATCCTGTTATTCCTATGACAACCATAATATTGTATATGGATGGTTCCATGAAAGCTATCACGGCTAGGATTAGGAAAAATGTTGGGATTGTTAGCATAAGGTCCACAAAGCGCATTAACACATCATCGACCCAGCCTCCAAAATAACCAGCTGATGCTCCTATTATTACACCTATCAAAATAGCAATACCAATTGCTACAAAACCGACCGTGAGTGAAATCCTAGCTCCATATAACATTCTCGAGAAAACATCGCGACCTAAGTCGTCGGTTCCGCAAAGATGACTTAAAGATGGTTCAGCAAGAATATTTTTGGTATTTATCATAGCTGGATCATATGGAGCCAAGAAAGGTGCGAATATGGCAACTATGAAAAGTACTATTACTATTACCCCCCCAGCTACGGCAAGATGGTCACGAGAAAACTTATTAATGAATATGCGGGCATAAGACCGCGAACTACCATTAATCATAAGTTATCCTTGGGTCAACAAAAGCGTATGTAATATCAGCTAAAAGGTTAGCAACGAGCGTAAGAAATGATCCAATAACCAAAACCCCCATTATCACTGGATAGTCTCGAGACATAACAGATTGAAAAAACAGTTGCCCCATCCCCGGGATGGAATAAATTGATTCAAAAATTACTGAGCCACCGATAAGCCCTGGTAGAGATAAGGCCATTATTGTTATTACAGGCAGTAAAGCGTTTTTCATCGCGTGCTTATATATTACCCTCCTTTCGCTAAGTCCTTTTGCCCTAGCAGTAACTATATAATCCTGGAGGATAACCTCGAGCATGTTCTGCCTAGTAAAACGGGAGAGACCTGCAAGACCTGTAAGGGCAGAAACTAATACTGGCATAAAAAGATGCTTTACATAATCCACAAGTTTGTAAAAGGGAGTTAACTGATCATGGTTAAAGGAAGTAATGCCTGATATTGGAAACCATCCGAGTATTACACCAAACAGGATCATCAGCAAAAGAGCCAGCCAGAATGTTGGCATTGAAAAGCCAAAAAAAACAAATATAGATGATGCCTTGTCGAACAATGAATACTGCTTTGTTGCAGAGACAACCCCTATTGGTATAGCAATCACAATTATAATGATAAGTGAAAGAGCATTTATAAGCAGGGTAATAGGAATCCTTTCAGATATCTTATCTATAACCGGCCTTGCATCCTGCGAAAATGATGTTCCAAAATCTAAAATTGCTATGTCCTTGACCCAAAGAAAATACTGGAAGGCCAAAGGCTTATCAAGGTTGTACAACTCACGTAATTTTTTTAATGATTCTGCTGAGGAGTGAGGGTTTAAATCTGTTAGCATTTCTGTGGGATCACCGGGGGCAAGGTGAATAATAAGAAAAGAAATCATTGTAATGCCGATCATCATCGGCACCATCATCAATGTTCTTTTTATAACGTAAACGCTCATTTATCTATCAGCTAAATATGATCATATGACTACAGTTAACTTTCGGTCCAAAGCGATGCAACAGTAAATCACAAATTATTGGAAAGTGGCATAACAGCCTTTTTGTAGAAGATGTAATAAAAGACCTTAACAGGGGGTATCCACGGTAGTTTTGTCATCACGAATCAGTTTTGCCGTCTGAGTTGCTTTGCAGATATACAATCATGCCGGTCTCATCACAGTTTGGAAATTTATGGCAGGACACGCATTCCCCCCATATTTTCTGAGGAAATTCACGTTTATCAACCGTTTTAAAACCCTGTTTTTCAAAAAACTCTGGGATGTAAGTGAGAGCAAACACCTTATAAATTCCAAGCCTTTTAGCCTCTAAAAGTGCCATTTTTAGCAGCTTTGAGCCGATCCCTCTATTTGCGTGATTTGGGTCCACCGCCAGTGCTCTCACTTCAGCTAGATCTTCCCAGGAAACATGCAATCCACAAACGCCTAAAGTCTTTCCTTCCTCCTCGTAAATCGTGTATTGTCTTATAAATTCAAACAAGTCGTTGAGCGAGCGTGGTAGCATCTCTCCTTTGTCAGCATAGATCTTAATTAAGGAATGTATTTTTCTTGCATCTTGGATTATTGCTGGCCTGAACAGCCCGGTCAGTGTGCTGCTTTTACTCAAAAGTAGAAATGCCTTTTTTAAATTTAAATAGATCTAACATACCATTTTTGTCATCTAGTAACGCTACGTCAACTGTCGTAGTATAAGTTGGTTTTGCCTTGATGTGAAGTAACCTTATCATTTTTCTAGATATCGATCAGTAATGATTATTGATCTCCGTGCTATCGCTAATCCACTGTGAAGAGCAAAAGAAGACTATTGAAAGCTTGCAGAAGATTTTATGGAATTCAACTTAAAGTTAGCATACTGAAACGTTAATGCTCTTTGCAGCGAACAGGTTCATTTTGCTCTTGGGTGCGTGAGATCGTAAATTTCGCGAATTCTAGTCTGGGCAACGTGTGTATAAATCTGCGTTGTTGTTATGTCAGAATGACCGAGCATTTCCTGAACTGAGCGAAGATCAGCTCCTCTTTCTAATAAATGGGTAGCGAATGAGTGACGCAAAGAATGCGGACTTATTTCTTTATTGATATCAGCGTTACGAGCTAACTTTTTAACTATTTTCCAAAACCCCTGCCGCGACATTGCACCACCGAGCCTTGTGATAAAAAGGTAATGGCTTGTCTTGCCACGCAGAAGTTTAGGTCTTGCCATCTCACGATATTCGCGCACTGCATCACGAGCGACTTCACCTAGCGGTATAACCCTTTCTTTGTTTCCTTTGCCAAATGTGTTGAGATAACCTGCTTCTAGATTTACATCAGTTAGTTTCAAAGAAACCAATTCACTAACTCTGAGTCCAGTAGCGTATAAAGTTTCCATCATTGCAGTGTTGCGTACTCCTTGCCAGTCACTCTTGTCTATTCCGTTAAGCAAGTGCTCAACTTCTTTAAACGATAACGTGGACGGTATTTTTCGCCACTGCTTGGGAGCTTCCATAGTCGACGTTAAATTGTTGTCCACAATCCCTTCAAGTATAAGGAAGTTGAACAATACCTTCACTGATGCAAGGTTTCTGGCAAGCGAGGCCGGCGAAAGGGAATTTTTTTTAAGTATATTCATATAGTTAGATATATCTGAAGGCAACAATGCATTCAAGGTCTCAGGCCCTTTGTAACCCACTAATTCTAAGAACCGCTTTGCGTCTCCGCGATAAGCTACGATGGTATTTGCAGACCGATTCTTCTCTACAACGAGGTAAGTAACGAATTCTTGCAATAAAGTGTCCATATTGTTATTTCTCTTTAATTCACCATCTGCCTATTGGAGCAATTACCACATTATCCAAACTAACCTAAAAGGTGGGTTCGAGATTGGATTAATACTATCGAGGTAAGAGTCATCAGAGTAGCGAACTCACTAGTTTATAACTTGCTAAGCTATTGAATGGATCCAATATGGTTTCCTTCAAAGAGCAGTTGGTTTTTTCGTCCGAATGGATTTTCCATAAAAGCAGTTTGACAATTGCTGCAAAGGATGTAGACTCGCTCTTCGAAAAAGCTGTCTTCATCTTTATGGGTTTGGTGCCTGTTAATATGCTCTAGAAACTTAATAACCTCAGCATTAGGGTCTGCATTATCCTCTATGAAACTACCATCATCGGCAACCAAAGTAACCCTGGCCACAAACTTAATTTCATTCTTATCCATAGCCCTTCTACAACAGGCACATTCCTCAGGAATCAACTTTCACCTCCCAATTTTATAACAATGCAACCTCGCCAAAGGTTTACGAATAAACCAATCATTTTGTAATTAGTATTATGGGTATTATACAACCTATTTCACTTTCTGAGAACCCGGGTAGGCGGCATTGATTTTGACTTGGCTAAATAGTTAACCTCATGCCATCCTCGGCCACAACTATTTCACCCTTGTACCCGCAGTCTAAAATGGTTTGCATGGCTAGCTCAATATTTTGCTGAGGATTTATATGAGTGAGTACTAGCTTTTTCACCTCAGATCTAACGGATACTTGTCCAACTCCCGATGGAGTCATGTGCCCTTCAACAAGCATATTATCTGGCATAGAACATTCTATCAAGAGGGTGTCGGCTCCTTTTGATAGGTTAATAATTTCTTGGCAATAAGCTGTATCCCCTGAATAAACTAGCGTGGAACCATCATCAGCTTCAAACCTAAAACCAATAGCATTTAAAGAATGAAGCATTGGCGCAGTAATGAATGATACCCCAGACCCCTTCCAGTTATCTGTCCTAGCCTCCTCAATAGCGATTTCGTATTCTTCAGAGAAAATCCATTCTCCATATGGAACTGCCAACTGATCAAAAAATTTTCTAAACCCGGCTGATGCAACAATGTTTATATCTTTCCGCTGATTTGGTTTGGTGCATGATTTGTAGCTAAACAAGTAAGGAATTATATCTGCGCAATGGTCAAGATGGAAGTGGCTTATAAAAATACATGTTATGTTTAGTGGATCTTCACCTGCAGCAACAAGTCGGTTAATGGCTCCTGGGCCCGGATCGATGAAAATCCGTTCAGCTCCTGCTTTAAGGAAATAGCCGGGCGGAGTTCGCCTTGGTGTCGGGGCACATGTGCCAGATCCTAGTATTAGGAGTTCCATCTACATCTCAGAGATGAGACTGTCAAGTGAACCTGTGTGATAAAAGCCCGATAAAAAAGCGTCAGAACGCAAGATTTCAGAATGCAATGGAATTGTGGTCTTTACACCTGCTATATGAAACTCAGACAAGGATCGGTTCATTTTAGCTATGGCTTCTTTACGGTCTATTCCATGGACAATGAGCTTGGCCACCAATGACTCGTAGTGTGGTAATACTTCGGCGTCACTGTAAAGAGCTGTGTCCACACGGATTCCCGGGCCGCCAGGAATATTCAACCCGGTAACTTTCCCAGGATTGGGAAGGAAAGTAAAAGGGTCCTCTGCGTTTACACGGCACTCAATGCTGTGCCCGGAAAACCTTATGTCACTCTGACTGTAACGTGTTTTTTCTCCAGCGGCAATTCGTATTTGCTCCTTTACAAGGTCAAGGCTAGTCACGCATTCGGTCACTGTATGCTCTACTTGAATTCTAGTATTCATTTCAATGAAAAAGAATTCCCCGTCTCCATCATATAAAAATTCAACTGTCCCAAGACTGGAATATCCGATTTGTTTGGCCAGTTTGAGAGCGGCACTTATCATGTCCTCCCTAACTGTAGGATCAAGTGTGGGAGCTGGGGACTCTTCTAGCAATTTCTGGTGACGGCGTTGAATCGAGCAATCCCTTTCACCGAGATGAATTATGTTCCCATAGTTATCAGCCATAATTTGTATTTCTATATGTTTTGGGTTTTCTATGAACCTTTCAATGTAAATGCTGGGATCTCCAAATGCTGATGCAGCTTCGGAACGTGTAATATCAAAATGCGGGATTAGCTCAGATTGATCTCTGCAAATGCGCATCCCTCGGCCTCCTCCTCCTGCAGCAGCCTTGATGATGATTGGATAACCTATTCGATTAGCTATTTCTGTTGCATCTTCAGTTGACTCAACCATTGAGTCGGATCCTGGTATTACTGAAACTCCAGCACCTGAAGCAAGATTTCTCGAGTTAGCTTTGTGCCCCATCTCCCGTATATTTTTTGCGGTTGGACCTATAAAAGTAATGTTGCTTGATGCACATACTTCAGCAAACCCTGCGTTTTCGGCAAGAAAACCGTACCCGGGGTGAATAGCGTCTACATCGGTTATTTCTGCGGCACTAATTATGGCTGGTATATTTAGATAACTTTTATTTGAATCGGGTGGGCCAACACAGACCGATTGGTCAGCAAACCGCACATGTAGGGAGTCTTCATCGGCAGTTGAGTGAATGGCTACTGTGCTTATGCCTAGTTCTTTGCATGCCCTTATTATTCGTATAGCAATTTCACTTCTATTCGCGATGAGGATTTTTTTGAACATCCGAATTTTTCCTCGAGGGACTTTGTTTATATCGGGTCTATTTCAAACAGTGGTTCTCCAAACTCAACTGGCTTTCCGCTTTCTGGAAAAATTTTTGAAACCTTACCAGTAACCTCACTCTCTATCTCGTTCATCAGTTTCATTGCCTCAACAATACAAAGAATTTGGCCAGGCTTCACCATGTCACCCACTTCGACATATGATGGAGATGTTGGTGAAGACGCTCTGTAAAATGTACCAACCATTGGTGACTCAAGGATGTTAGAGAGTCCAGATCGATCTGGTTTTTGATGGGCAGGGCGTAGCACCACTTCCGGTGATTGTGTATGCACTATTTCGGTTGATATAGGGATTTGGTTTTGAAGGGGAATTGACGGGGAGTTTTTTTTCATCAAAACTCGTATCCCTTCCTGCTCCACTTCAAGCTCAGTCACTTCACTTCCTTCAAACAGGCGGATCAGCTTTTTAATTTCAGAAAAGTTCATCGATAATTGCCCCATAAAATTGTCGAAGCGCTTTGCACAGTATAATAGCGATTATTTGGAAAAAAAAGGTTTTTTTATTAAAAAATGATTGTTTATGGGCAAAAAATTGGAAAAATTAAAAGTGGACATATGTAAAATTTTTTTACATAATATTATCGATTATAAATAATATATCTATAAAGTGTTATTATTAAACACCCCAACTTAACTGCAAGCCAAACTAAACATGCCTAGGTTGCTTCAAAGTTTGGTGCTTAGGAATATCAAAGTTTAGACAGTTTGGGTTGACAGACCATGTAAGATCTAGAAGATAAATCGTAAAAACCCGTAATTTAATGATTGTTATAATGTCGCTATTATTAAACATGGTTTGGGCCAGATTCTGTTATTAGTAAAATAACTGGGAAAAAGTGATTTTGCACCCTTAACTAAAAAAGAGGATTATAACTAAAATGTCTGAAAAAGTTGTTCTTCTAATCCTTGATGGATGGGGTTATTCTGATGAACCGGAGTGGAATGCTATAACTCAAGGTAAGACTCCGGTTTTTGACCTTTTAAACAACGATGCTAAACACACCTTAATAAGCGCATCGGGGGTAGAAGTAGGACTTCCTAAAGGTCAAATGGGCAATAGTGAAGTTGGGCACCTTAATATTGGTGCTGGGCGAGTTGTATTTCAAGACCTACTCAGAATTTCAAATGCTATTAAAAATGGGTCTTTTAAGGAAAACCTAGTTTTACAGTCTGCCTTTAAACGTGCACGTCAAAACGATAGCAGTGTCCATTTATGTGGTCTCTTATCAAACGGCGGTGTGCATAGCCATATAGAGCATCTTTACAGCTATCTTGAAATGGGCAAATCCCTTGGAGTAGATAAAATTTTTGTTCATGCATTCACTGATGGTAGAGATACTCCCACGGATTCAGGGTTAGGTTTTATTCAAGACTTGGAACAGGCAATGGGGAGAATTGGCGTTGGCCGTATAGCTACGATCACCGGTAGGTTTTACGCGATGGATCGTGACAACCGCTGGGATAGAATAAAGCGAACGTATAATCTGCTTATCCATGGCGAAGGAGCCAGTTATAAATCTCCTCTTGAAATAATGAAACAAAACTATGAGCGTGGCGTAACTGATGAGTTCATTGAACCAAGCTTGGTTGTTCCAGTCGGAGAAGCGCCAAGACTAATCCGTGAAGACGACGAGATAATGATGTTTAATTTTCGGGCAGACAGAATGAGAGAGATTGTACGTTCACTTCACAAGCCTGAATTCTCAGCTTTTAATAGGAGAGGTGGTTCTGTTTATTCAGTCACATGTCTTACTGAGTACGATGAGAAATTTTCTTTGCCAGTGGCATTTGAAGGGGAAAAACTGAAAATGGGGCTAGGCCAAACAATTTCAGAAAACGGTTTGCGACAGTTTCGTACAGCAGAGACTGAGAAATATGCTCACGTAACTTTTTTCTTTAATGGGGGTATTGAAACTCCATTTAGTGGTGAGTCTCGAAAACTTGTTCCATCCCCAAAAGTAAACACTTATGATTTAAAGCCAGAAATGAGTTGCAAGGAAGTTACTGACTTGGTTGTTAAGGCCATCGGCCAAGGGGAAGATGACCTTATAGTAGCCAACCTAGCAAATGGTGATATGGTTGGGCATACTGGAAACTGGGAAGCAGCAATACACGCAGTAAAAACTATAGATTCATCTGTTGGTAGGATTGTAAAGGCTTCAAATGCGATAGATGCTCATTTGTTAATAACTGCAGATCACGGCAACATAGAGATGATGAAGTACAATAATAAGCCAATGACAGCACATACAGGTAACCTTGTTCCGTTTTATTATGTTGGCAAAGCACCATACAAGCTTTGTGATGGTGGAAGACTAGCTGACATAGCTCCAACAGTTCTGAAACTCATAGGGGCTAAAATCCCAGAACAGATGACAGGCGTACCTCTTCTAGACTAATAGATATGAATAGAAACAACTAATTTTAATAATAGTTCTAAATAACAGGCAATGACAGATCGATTTTGTTTTGAATCACTGAGAGATTTTATCGCGTATCTCGAAGGGGCTGGGGAACTTGTTCGCATCAAAGAGCTTGTTTCTCCCATGCTCGAAATAACTGAGATAACGGACAGGGTAAGTAAATCGTTAGGCGGCGGAAAAGCACTATTTTTTGAAAATGTAGAGGGTAGTTCCATTCCTGTTTTGATAAATACTTTTGGAAGCCAACGACGGATGACGGCCGCTCTAGGGGTGGAAAACTTTAACGAAATTGCACATGACATTGATAGCCTTATCCACACTAAACCTCCTGAAAACCTTGGAGAGAAATTGGCAGTGTTGCCGATGCTGTATCGTCTATCAAAATTTCCACCAAAAATTATAAACCAACCACCCCCTTGCCAGGATGTGGTTCTTACGAATGAGGATGTAGACCTTACCAAGTTACCAGTACTTAAATGCTGGCCCGAAGATGGAGGCCGTTTTATAACCCTGCCACTTGTAGTCACAAAATCGCTAACTGGTGTGCGCAACGTTGGAGTGTATCGCCTACAAGTATTTAATGCTAGGACTACTGGAATGCACTGGCACGTACATAAAGATGGAGCCAGCAACTTTGATGAGCATCGATCAGCTGGCCTAGAGAAGATGGAGGTGGCAGTGGCTATAGGATGCGACCCTGCAACAGTATATTCAGCGACAGCTCCGTTGCCACATGGAGTGGACGAGTTTTCTTTGTCTGGTTTTATAAGAAACAAACCAGTCGAGCTTTCAAAATGTATTACAGTTGATTTAGAGGTGCCAGCAACATCAGAGATTGTGTTGGAGGGTTATATTAACATCAAAGAACGACGCATAGAAGGCCCTTTTGGCGACCATACAGGGTATTATTCATTGGCAGATAACTATCCGGTATTTCATGTAACCGCCATTACTCATCGTAAAGACCCAATCTACCTTTCGACCATTGTTGGTAAACCACCAATGGAAGACTGCTATATGGGGAAGGCAACCGAGAGAATTTTCCTGCCTCTGCTCAAGTTGATGCACCCAGAGATTGTTGATTATGATCTTCCGTGGGAAGGGGTATTTCACAATTGTGTAATTGTTTCCATCAAGAAACGATTTCCTGCCCATGCAAAAAAAATAATGAGTGCATTGTGGGGTACAGGGCAGATGAGCTTTGCCAAAATGATCTTGCTTGTAGATGAGAACGTTAATGTCCACGACTATAACAACGTGGCTCGGGAGCTGTTGAACCGATTGGATATGGGTGATGGACTTGTTATTACACAAGGTGTGCTAGATGTACTTGACCACTCATCTCCAAACCCCTTGTTTGGAGCTAAGATTGGAATAGATGCAACAACCCCGTTACAAGGTGAAGAGCGAAGCATAAAGGAGACTCCAGATTTAGAGGCCTTTCCCAGCTTTGAGGCTAGATGCATTGAGTTACCTGAAGTGATCGATTACTCGATACCGCTAAAAGATGTGGCTAACCCACTAGCAATCATTTCTGTCAACAAAACTCGACCCGGTGATGGAAAGGAAGTGGCCAAAAAAGCTATTGAAGGTGATACTGAAGGTTCTATAGCTGTTATCCTTTCAATAGATGGATCCATTGATCCAAAAGACAACTCAATAGCATTGTGGAAGTTTTTTAACAACGTTGACCCAGCGAGGGATATTGTATTAGAGTCTGGCAGACTGTTCGTTGATGCAACTGCAAAGTCTGCTGAGGAGGGGCACCATAGGGAATGGCCGGATGAACTCATGATGAGCAATGAGATTATTACACTTGTAAATAACAAGTGGGACAAGATTGGCCTAGAAGATGTTACAAATAAGCAAGCCGATGGGTTTAGTACAAAAAAAGACAATTAGTGGTAAAATCTGGGCGACTTTTTGCGTTGCGAGTTATGGTGTAATTGTAAACATTATGCAATTGAAAGATTGCAATGTATATTTAGAGCGGCCCCTACAACCAACATTATTTAATCTATTTTAATAGGAAATACGTAATGGAAACTTATTACAACCCTAAAGACTTGCCAAAATTTACTGATATTGGGAAAGAGGCTCCAGACTTGGCAAAGAAATTTTTTGAATACTACACTTCTGTTTTTAAAGAAGGAGAACTAACAGAACGTGAGAAGGCGCTTATTGCCTTAGCGGTGGCGCATACAATTCAATGTCCATACTGTATTGATGCTTATAGCAATGCGTGTCTAGAAAAAGGATCTAACACAGCCGAGATGACAGAGGCTCTCCATGTGGCTGTTGCCATTCGAGGTGGTGCATCGTTAGTGCATGGTTTACAAATGCGCAAAATAACAGAAGAAGTTTCGATGTAACCATCCGTTTTATTAGGACAGCAAAAGTGGAAACCGTAGCACCTACAGTCTTGGAGCTTGCACCTTTTTCAAATGTGTTAGTAGAACACAACCTTGCCCTTACTAGGGATAGTGCTACAACGTTACAAGTAAATGTTGGTAAATTGTGTAACCTGGAATGCCAACATTGTCATGTGGAAGCCGGTCCTGATCGTCAAGAGGTAATGGAAAAAAATACTATAGATAATGTAGTTAGCTTTGCTTCACGTTGTGACTTCGAAGTGGTGGATATCACTGGTGGAGCCCCGGAACTTAATCCGAATCTAGCTTACTTGGTAAGTTCAATTTACAACCATGTTCCAAAGCTTATGCTACGAACAAACCTAACATCGCTTCCAGATAAAAAATATGACCAGCTCATAAACACTTTAAGTAAATATAAGGTTGTTATTGTCGCTTCACTACCATCAGTAAGCCAATTGCAAACTGATGCTCAGCGTGGAAACGGCATATTTGAAAAAAGTTTAACAATTTTAAAAAAACTTAACGAGGCTGGATATGGTTGTAAAAATAGTGGTTTAGAGCTAGATATTGTTTCAAATCCAACCGGGGCGTTTTTTCCACCCTCCCAGTCTGCTGCTGAAAAAAGGTTTAAAAGTTACTTGGATAGGCGCTGGGGTATTGAATTTAATAATCTTTATGTGGTTACCAATGTGCCTCTGGGGAGATTTCAGAAGTGGTTGGTTAAGTCTAGCAATTATGAAAATTATATGCACAAACTTGCTGATAGTTTCAACCCAGGCTCTATAGGCGGAGTCATGTGCCGTTCATACGTTTCGGTGTCGTGGAATGGGTTTCTTTATGACTGTGATTTTAACCAAGCAACCAACTTGCCACTGGGTGGCTCTAAAACTCACGTAACCGATCTCGATGGTCCACCAATGCTTGGTGACCCTATTGCTGTTTCAGATCACTGCTACTCTTGCACAGCCGGTGCTGGGTTTACTTGTGGCGGCTCAATAGACTAGTTATTATTGACTAAAACCTTAGGACTAGAATTATGCGTGCGTATAATTCTAGTCCTAAGGTTTGGATCTAAAATTTCAGCCACAAGAAAAATTTCTAGATGTTGGTTGCGATTAGGTTAGGGGGTGTTCATATTTTTGATAGATAAACTACAAAGCTGGTTACACTGTTCAGTTCAAATTTTGCTTAATTGAAGTATCCTTTTATTCCAGACAGGGTAAACTCCGCCCCCATCGCTAACAGGATAATACCCATTACCCTTACAGTTATCCGCATACCAGTCTCACCAAGCATAGCGGCCAGCCGCTGGCTTTGCAGAAGAATTATATAAGTAAGCCCAATGACAAGCGACACAGATATAATAAGTGACACCCACCCAACAACTCCCTCTGTCCTTGAGGCAAATACTATTACCGTTGTAATTGCTCCTGGTCCAGCCAGGAATGGAATTGCCATAGGTATTATTGCTATGTCATCCTTTATTTCTGCCTCATCCTGTTCCTTTGCAGAGTTTCTACTAACCGTAGTCTTTCCCTCAAGCATTCTAAGTGACATTTGCATTAATATGAGCCCACCTGCCACTAGAAGTGCACTTATAGAAATTCCAAAAACCTTAAATATAGCTGCCCCAGTAAACGTAAACACCAGTAATATAATAGTTACCGCCTTCACTGTTCTGCCCACTTGTGCCTGACGACGTTCTTTTGACATGTTTGCAGTTAAGACTAAAAATACCCCGACAGCGCCAATTGGGTCGAGTACCGAGAACAGTGTTATAGATGAGTTAAGGAAAAAAATTATATGATCTGTCATTTAACACCATTGAACTATTGTTGATATACTGGTTGACACATTATCTTTGATATTAACAGCAGGAAGAATAAATGGCCAAACTTTGTGTAAATATAGATCATGTTACTACTGTGAGACAAGCTCGAATGGTTGACTATCCAGACCCAGTGGCGGCAGCTCTTATGGCGGAAGATGCAGGGTGTACTGGTATAACCGTGCATCTTCGTGAGGACAGAAGGCACATCCAAGACAATGATGTCTATAGATTAAGGAACTTGATTACAACCAAGCTTAACCTGGAGATGGCTGCGGTGCCGGCAATTGTTGAGGTTGCCCGTGATGTAGAGCCAGATCAGGTGACATTAGTGCCTGAACGTCGACAAGAAATAACAACTGAAGGTGGTCTCAATGTTATTAGAGGGAAAAAAAAGCTGGGGAAAATTATAAGGATGTTTCAGGATATGGATATCCCTGTCTCTCTCTTTGTAGATCCTGACAAAGATCAGATTAAGGCAGCAGTGGAACTGGGAGCCAATTCTATAGAACTTAATACAGGAAGCTACTCAGAGGCCAAGTCAAAAAAAGAGAAAAATGCGGAGCTTTCAAAGATAAAAAAAGCGGCCAAATTGTCAGAACAACTTTCTATTATAACCCATGCCGGGCACGGCCTGAATTTAGATAATGTGATACCTGTGGCAGCAATTAACTCAATTCTAGAGTTAAATATTGGCCACAGTATTGTGGCGAGGGCGGTCATGGTAGGAATGAAGAATGCCGTGAAAGAAATGATAAAGGCATTGGAATTAGCACGGTCAGCTATCTAAGCTGTATAACACATTAATAACTATTCTAATTGATGGTGCGTGAGATAACTTTTAGGCAAAAGGTGAAGTAATGCGTTTTTCTCACTTTTTCAAAACTTTTTTATCTCATCCCGTCCATCTTGTGGGTGTGATAAAGCTTTTCTAGTAGCCTTTCTCCAGGGACTTGCAGAGGCGTATATAACTTTGGTATCGAGATTTGCTAATGTCACCTCTGTTTATAGCTGCTTTAACTTCACATCCAGGTTCTGTGTTGTGCCTGCAATTACGAAACTTGCATTTGGCCCATAAATTAGCAAAACCAGGAAAGAACCTAGCCGCATCAATTTGATCAAGCCCAACTGGGTTGAACATCCTTAGGCCGGGCGAATCTATGATTCCGCCACCACTTGGTAAATTTACTAGCAGAGCCGAAGTTGTAGTGTGTCTACCCCTTTCCGTTTCGGTGTGCACTGCCCCAACTTGTTTGCTAATATTGGGGCATAGGTGGTTTAGCAATGATGTTTTCCCCACTCCAGAGTGTCCAATCATCGCTGAGATTGAACCGGACAACCTTTTTGCCAAGCTGTCTATCCCTTGGCAAGTTTTGGCAGATACTTTGTGTACATCCAGCCCGAGTTTCTCATACTCACCTAATTCATTGAGTTGCTCTGTTGGATAGTCGAGGTCAATTTTATTAAAAACCAGTATAAAGGGAATAGATGCGTAAGCGGCGGCTACCATAAACCTATCTATTAACCCTGGTTTAAAGGCAAGTCCGCTTGAAGTAACAATAACTAAGCAGTCTAGATTGCTCGCTAAGGGTTGCTCTCTTCCTTTACGAGAACCTTCACGTTCTAGAAGATTTTTGCGTGGCAAGAGATTCTTTGGCTTTGTTCCTGCGACTTTAACTAAATCCCCAACTACCCAGTGTTGCCCTCGAGGAGGGACTATGTTAATTTCACCACTCGGTAGAGATAATTTAACTGTACCACCATGATTAGCCACCACTCTGCCGATGATCTCTCTGGCGATTCCATTCTTGGACAATTCTACGTCTCCTTAATCGCCATTAACCAATCATAGCAGTCATTTAACCCAAAATAGCCTTCAAAATTTTGTTCACTACCTCAGGATTAGCCTTGCCATTTGTCGCCTTCATTACCTGACCAATGAAAAAGCCCAGAAGCTTGGTCTTGCCCTCTTTATATTGTTTGAGCTGCTTAGGATTAGCTTCTATAACTTTTTTCACTTCTTCCTCTATAGTTGAAATATCTGTAATTTGAACCAATCCTTTTTTATCAACTATAGTTTCTGGGTCATCACCCGTTTTTATCATTTCCTCAAACACGGTTTTAGCAATTTTACCGCTTATAACCTCAGATTCCACTAGTTCTAGCATTTGACGAAGCATTACGGGCTTCACGACAAGTTGATCTGGTTCTATGTTATCTTCTTTCAATACCCGCATTACTTCACCCATGACCCAATTAGAAACAGTTTTAGGTGACTTAACACCTTTGGCAGCCTCTTCGAAATAATGGGCCAGCGATCTACTCGATGTAATAACTGAGGCGTCGTACTCTGGCAAACCATAATTTGTCATGAAGCGATCCTTTTTAGCATCTGGTAGCTCTGGCAATGATTCACTTATCCTTTTGATCCAGCTTTTATCAACTAATACCGGCTCCAAATCAGGTTCTGGAAAATATCTGTAATCGTGTGCCTCTTCCTTGCTTCGCATTGGGAAAGTGATGTCCCGATTAGAGTCATACAGCCGTGTTTCCTGAATAACCATTCCTCCATCCTTAAGGACCTGAGTTTGACGCTCAATTTCATGCTCGATACCTTTTTGGACGAACCGGAATGAGTTCATATTTTTTAATTCGGTTCTAGTACCAAACTCCTTTTGTCCAACGGGACGAATAGATACGTTAGCATCACATCGAATGGACCCCTCCTCCATGTTGCAGTCAGAGACTTCAACGTATTCCAAGATGGTCTTTAGTTTTTCTAGGTAGATTTTGGCTTCTGCTGCTGACCTGATGTCTGGCTCAGATACAATTTCTATAAGTGGTACTCCAGTCCTGTTTAGATCAACATAACTAGAATGAGAGTCACCCAAGTTATCACCATGTAATAGCTTCCCGGCGTCTTCTTCCATATGAATTCTAGTTAATCCAATACTCTTCAGTTTATTTTTCAGTAAAATATCAATCCGCCCTTTTTTGCAGATTGGCATGTCGAATTGGGATATCTGGTATCCTTTGGGCAGGTCGGGATAGAAATAATTTTTTCTGTCAAACTTAGTTTTAGGCGATATTGCACAATTGGTGGCTAGGCCTACTTTAATTGCCTTGTCTACGACCTCTTTGTTCAGAACCGGTAAAACACCGGGCATTCCTAGGCAAACTGGGCAAGTGTTCTTGTTTGGTTCTGAGCCAAAGCTTGTGCTGCATTTGCAAAAGATTTTTGATTTGGTATTCAGTTGGACATGCACTTCCAAACCAATAACTGGCTCATATTCCATGTTCTACTATCTCCAAATGGCAAAAGCTAACAAATCTCGAAATTTGCATTGCATAGTAACCTCAAGTAAAGGTAGTTTACAAACTGGGTGATTGATAAAATAACCTAGGTTAAAAAATAAATCAGGAGTATTATTATATATGTTTTAGATGGTATTGATTAACGAACCTAGACTAAAAAAGAGTAATGGGTGAATCATTGCAATTTATTTGGATAGTATTTACAATTTTGTATAAAGACTCTATAATCAGAAGAGACTTTAACTTTATGGAGTAGTATCTCAGGGATAGCAAATTCCTTTCTAACGGCAGTCCTGTGCATCCACCTCAAGCTAGCCTTGGGTTTTTTTGTTAATTTGGAAAAAACCGTTCTAAGATAAGCTTTCTCACCAAATAGCATTTTTTGACGGCGTTTTTCCGTGTGCTTTTCATGGTAGTGTTCTCGAAACTGTCCCGACGTAAGTGCATGAAGTTTTACTGGCTCAAATAATCCTGTAGATAGTTTTGTTACAAATTGAAATTGTGGTTTAACAAAAAATGGAAAGCTGAGCCAACCACTATTAATTCAGCAAGTTGGTTATGTTAACTTGCTATGATTTAACAGTTGTCATACAAAACTCAATGTGATAGATTTTAACATATAAATATTTGAAGAAACATAGTATGAAAGTAAATAGAATAGATAATTATGATTTGGCAGAATCCATACTACGGAGTTTCGGCTACAAACTGAGCAAGTTACTGCTACTAGGCAGAAAAAGCCGCTCCGTTTCTGCGGTATCTGTTTTAACTTTTATACTTATAGGGTTATTTATTTTCAACAAATATGAAAGTTCTCCATCATTTGGGGCCAAAATAGCCCCACTTGGATCATTGATGCAGGTCGAAAGTATGATAATTGAACCTGCTAAAGTAGGTGTTAAGCAAAGCGATATTCATAATGCAATTAATTTTCTTGCTAAACCATTGAATAAATATGAGAAGGAGATAGTTACAAGTGCCGTTTACAAGTATAGTGAACTTTTTGGCCACGACCCGTACCTTGTTTTGGCAATAATTCAGACTGAGAGTAATTTTAGAAAAGGTGTGATTTCCAAAAAAGGTGCAGTTGGTCTTATGCAAGTACGACCATTTGTAGCTAAAGGTTTGGCTAACGAATTAAACCTTGATCCTAACTTGGTTGCTCAGTCCCTTACTGATCTTGAAACAAATGTTCTGATAGGCACGCATTATCTATCCAAGCTTAAACGACGATTTGGGAATCTGCGAATGGCTCTTGAAGCTTATAACCTTGGGCCAACTAGGCTTAAGAGACGGATTGACAGGGGGGATTATCTTCTTAATAAATACTCCAAGAAGGTGTTAACCCGTTGGAAAGTGATTGCTAAGATAGCGACCAAAAAAGCTTAAATCAACTTAGCATCATTGAAAGTTGGTTTTATTAGCTCTCTCTTTTTTCCTCATCTTCTTTGCAATTGATGCATAGAGTGGCTACAGGTCTTGCTTTGAGGCGTTCTAGCCCAATGTTGTCACCACATTCCTCACACTGACCGAACTCGTCTTTGTTCAGACGAGATAACGCCTCATCGATTTTATTTATCAACTTTCTTTCTCGCTCGCGCAACCGCAACATAAAACTTCTTTCAGTCTCGACTGTCGATCTATCAATGGTGTCAGCTAATTCTCCGTCAATGACGCTAAGGTCATTGGCAATTGTATCAGATGCTCCCTTTACGAGCTTTGCCCGTTGCTTAGAAAGCTTTTGTAAAAAATAGGTATGATTTTTTTCGCTTAACTTCATTACTAAACACCTAACCATTACTACTGAGTCTTTTCCCAAGATAGCCTCTTCGCCCTATATCTTCAAGGTAATTTTTTGAAAAAAGTTTTTATACATAGCCCTAATAGCTGCTATGTCTGATCGATTTTATCGTCACGAGCGGAGGCAAGGCCAATGGCAATGAGTAAATAAAGCAACATTTGCACTTCTGAATCACCAAAGTTATATTCAAAAAACCCAGCCACCAAAAATGATATAGTGGATGCTATTGATGCTCCTAGGGCCATGATCCTTTCTCTGTCATTAATTTTCGCTATGGTCCACGAGCGTAGCATTACCCAAAGTGCACTAGCCCATACCAGGGACCAGCAAAACAGACCAACTAGGCCACGTTCTGCTGCTATCTCAAGAAAGTTATTGTGCAGATGAGAGATAGTTGGTTCTTTGACGTCCGGATGACGATACTTAGGGTATACGATTGGAAAAGAATTTTGTCCTACCCCAAAAATTGGATAGTCCTTTATTATTTTTAGACCTGCCCCCCAGAGATAGATTCGTTCTTTATTCGACTTTTGATTTTTATCGAACATTGAAAAGGCTCTGTCGCGTATTTTATCTGGTGAAGCAGCCAAACCTATTGCGACTACTACTGGAATAATAATTATTGCAAATGGCTTCCTGAGTGCTATCAAGATGGAACAGCCTATGAAAAGGCCAACCCAGGCGCTTCTTGTAAGTGATAGCAGCAAAGCTACGCCCATTATTAAAACAGCGAATGGCAGCCAAGAATCTGACCACTTTTTAAAAGAGAACAGGATAATTGCGAGTGCGCTAATGATTACAATCATTAGCAATCCAGCATATGTCATATACATGTCATTAAAACCAGATATACGGTTATAAATATCTATTCCCCTTTGCAATATTTGGGCAAAACCCACTATAGAAATGACTGTTCCGACAACTGCGATTAAACGTAATACTTTCCCACTAAGGGTTCTGTTACGCCAAAGAATGTCGTATGCCGCAAAGAAAATTGCTATATGGGCTAAATCATTTGAGTCTTTCAAACTTTCTATTGGATCTAGGGAAAGTACGGCAGAAGTGAGTGAGGCAACAATAAAAGCAACAAAGGTCCACCAAATACTTGGTATTCCAGGACGATGTTTTGTTTGGATCCATTTGCAAACCCAGCATACAACTAATCCAGCAGCTGCACATTGCGCGATTGATATTGAAAACAGATCTGCTGCAGAAAAAATAAAAAGGAAAACAATTCCAGCCTTGTCCCAGTTGCTAACCATCTTTGCTGAGATTACCTCCGGTATCCAGATGTTATTGTCATAAATTTTTCTAAGTTTTGTTGCTAAACTGCAATTCAAATAGTCGGCTGTAAGTACCACCTTTTGCAAGTAACTCAGCATGCGGTCCAAATTCAATTATTTTTCCACCATCTAGTGTCACTATGAGATCTGCATGTAGAATGGTTGAAAGCCTATGCGCAATAACGAATGTTGTCCTGCTACTCATTAGATTTTTCAAGGCCTTTTGCACCATTACTTCAGACTCTGTATCAAGCGCTGATGTTGCTTCATCGAATATCAAAATAGAAGGATCTTTCATAATGGCACGTGCTATCGAAATTCTCTGGCGTTGTCCGCCGGAAAGCTTCATCCCGCGTTCGCCAATTATCGAGTCATAACCGTCGGGGGTTTGCATTATGAAATCATGGGCGTACGCTGCTACGGCTGCATGCTGAACATCTTCCAACGGCTTCTTCGTTTGTCCATAGGCAATATTATTTCTTATGGTATCGTGGAACAGGAATATGTCTTGAGTTACTATACCTATTTTTTCCCGCAACGAATGGACTGACACATCTCGCAGATCATGGTTGTCGATTAGTATGGCACCATCTGTAACATCGAAAAACCTCGGAATGAGATTGACTAGAGTTGTTTTGCCAGCACCGGATGATCCAACGAAAGCTACAATTGTGCCTTTATTTATGCAGAGGTTGATTTTTTCCAGAACAGGCCGGTCTGGTTCGTATTCAAAAGAAACGTTATTAAATTCGATTTGGTGATTGAAAGAGTCAAGGCTAATGGCGTCCTTCTTATCTTTTATTAGTGCTTTGGTATCTAGGATATCGAAGACACGCTGAGCAGCAGCAAGTGCCTGCTGCGTCTTGTTGTAAACACGGCTCAATTTGCTTATGGGTTGAAACAGCATGAAAAGTGCTGTCATGAATGAAAAAAAAGATCCAACTGTAGTATGGCCAGCAATTACCTGTGTGCCACCATACCAAATTATAGCGGCAATTCCAAAAGCACCAATAAATTCCAGCAATGGGCTTGATAGTTCATTGATCTTTATGATTTTTTTTACGGTATCAAAATAGGCTGCGTTGCCATTTTTAAATTTTGTTGTTTCATATTCTTCCATACCAAAAGCTTGGACGACACGTATCCCAGTAAATGTTTCATGGAGCAGTGAGTTAAGCTCCGCCATTTTTTCTTGGGAAATTTTGGAAATTTTGCGTAAACGTTTACCAAGGCGGTCAATTAAGATAGCTGAGAAAGGTATAATAGTTAAAGCAAATAGAGCTAACTTCCAGTCACGGTAGAAAACCACGCAAAGCAAAACCGTCATTGTAAGACTTTCTCGCATTAAGTCGTAGACCACAATTGATACTGAGTCTTGTATCACTTGGACATCGTTCGTAATGCGAGACATCAGTTGTCCTGTCTGCCTTGATGAGTAGAACTTAAGGCTTAAAGACTGCAGATGTTTAAACAGATGATCGCGTATATCACGAACGGCTAGTTGGCCAATAATCTGCATTAGTGATGAAGCAAAATAGCGGCCGATTCCTCTGATAGCATATATTGCGATAACACCTAATGGCAACAGTATGAGCATTACTTCATTTTTACTTAGAAATATATCGTCAAGTATTGGCTGTATTATCAAAGCAGCAGCCCCAGCTGACGCCGAGACAAAAATCATAAATATAGATGCTAGCAAAAACTTCCCAAGGTAGGGCTTAAGATATGCAAGCAGACGACGATATAAGTTCATATTAATAACCGGCAACCTTGTTAGTTTTATTGGAAATTTTTGAAAGAATGGCTATTCTCACTTGCTCAATATCTATTGTCGCCATGCAATCGACATTACATATGCTGTTACATACTTTGCATGGCTCCATCATCGGTCGTATAGCTGTGTCATGCTTGCCTATGGGACCCCACCTCTCAGGAAGGCAAACGTAAATTGGGCAGTAGATTCCTACGACTGGTGTGCCAACTGCTGAGGCTAGATGCAGAGGGCCGGTACTGGATGCAACAAAGACATCCAGTTCTGACAATACTTTAGCTAGTTCCATGATACCGTTAGTACCAACATATGTTTTTGGCTTTCCGCCAGATGCCAGAGCAATTTCTTCAAGCAGGTCTTGCTCATTCTCGGAACCAGTTAAATAAACATCCAGCCCAGACTTTTCGAGAATGCCGATAAGCTGGCCGTAGTATCGTTTAGGCCAATTTAATGACGACCCACCATGTCCTGGGTGGATACCAACTCGTGGTTTTCCATTCTTAGCTCCTAGTAAAAGTGGTGTGCTATCTGGTATATAGACTTTTGATTCGCGGATGATTTCTGCACCAAGGGGTTTTAAGAGGTCTAGATTGTGATCTGCTTCATGCCGGTTACTTTTGGAGCGCCGTTGTTTTATTTTATGGTTAAGCCCTATCTGGGCTAGTTTAGTTGCAGGCCCAATACGAATCGGGATGCCAGCAATAAGTAGTGCTAAAGCTATTGAATTGTTCAGATAAAGAGCTATCCCAACATCAAATTTCCCTCTCCTAATTAATGAAACCACATTGCAGAATTGACCCACTGGTATATTGGATTTATCAGAATCAAAAGTAATTGTCTGATCGATGTCTGCACGATTTTGCAATATCTCACTAGTATATTTGCGGGTTAGGGCACAGATGTGAGCCTTCGGAAAGGTTGCCCTAAGCGATGTGAAGACAGGCAGACTAAGCGTTAGATCTCCAATCCTGTCCGTTCTTACGACAAGTATCCGTGGTTTTTCAGTAACTTTTATGGTATCCAAATTCATGCTAATGATATTTTATCACGATGGTGGAGCTATATTACAAACTATGCCAGAAAGCGGAATTAATGTGTTTGCTCTGATTCACTATCATTTTCTTTGAATCTGTTGTTTGTTTCTTGTCGAATGAATGACATAAACAAATCGGGGAATACCTCATCACATTCGTGTAAGTACTTCAACACTGATACTATCCATATCGATTGATCAGGCGTCTCAATGATGGCGATATTAGTGTTTCCAAACTCTGTAAAAATGTTATCACGCATACGGTTGGTATTTTCGACATTACGTTTATCGGTTATGGTCATTGGACGAAGTGGCGAGACATGAAAAACCTCAAGATCCTTGAACTCGTCTAAAATGTCGCCGTTTGTCAAACTGTTCAATGACATTATACCAGCATGTCCGATCACCATTGGGTCGCCAAGTGAAGCAACATATAAAGGTGCTTGTTGGATCATAGCTTGCTCAGCCACACCAATTCTAATGACCGCGCTTTTCTCACCTAAAATTGGACCAAAAACTACAAAATCCCATTTGCCTAAAGATAGGTCACTTTGCCTTTGATGGACAGTAGTTCCATCTAATGCTGCTTCTATCTTTTCTTTTGTACTCTTATTACTTGCATGCATAAACACTTTGCTTACATTTAGTCCATAATTTGACAGCGGAAAGTGGGGTAAAATTAAAAGCCTTGTCAACCTACCAGAATTCGGCAACTACTAGAAGCAAGGCAACCACAAGCATTAATCAACTGGTCTGTACCAGTATATTAATAAGTTGCGACACTAGCAACTGTTTTGCTATCATCTACAGTTCTGCAGTGGAATGTGCTCCTTGCTCCAGTATGGTTTGACCAAAGACACCAGAGTGGTGTTGGCAGTTCAGCAATAATTAACTGGGGCTTGAAACCCGTAAGGAGGATTTATGGTAAATAGAGATTATGAAGCTCTGCTCATTGTCAGGGCTGACCTGACAGAAGAAGAGATAGAAAAGGAGATTGACGGTATTGTTGATCTCATCAAATCAGAAGGCGGAACCATCATTGAAGATGACCGTTGGGGAAAAAAGCGTCTCGCCTATCTAATTAAGAAGCAACGATATGGGTTTTATACCCTTTTGCGGTTCACCTCAAATTCATCAACGCCTGAAAAGATAAACCGTCAACTCAGGTTTAATGAAAACATTCTGAAAGGCCTTATCGTTATTTTTGATGGGTCTGCTGGTCGCAAGTCAGCTGATGACCTACGTCGCGAATCCGAGCGTGCCGCCACCAAAGATGAAAAGGACGAAAGAGTAGAAGCGGTAAAAAATGAAGGGGAGGATAAAAATGTCTAACTTGAATAAAGTTATACTAATTGGTCGTCTCACACGTGATCCAGAGTTACGCTACTTAGCTTCAGGTGTGGCTATTTGTAAGTTCGGTTTAGCCACCAGTCGCAAATACAGAGATAAGAGTGACGAAAATAACCTGAAAGAAGAGGTGTGTTTTGTTGATATAAGCGTATGGGGCAAGCAGGGTGAAAACTGCCAGGAATACCTGGCTAAGGGGCGACAGGTCTGTGTTGAAGGGCGTTTAACTTACTCAAGCTGGGAAACAGATGAGGGTCAGAAAAGAAGCAAGCTAGAAATTACTGCAGAAAAGGTTATGTTCTTAGGTTCGAAGGACGAAACATCTCCAAAAGAAGGTAGTGGCGAAAAGGTAAACGGAGAGTCGCCAGCAGATGACGTTCCATTCTAACTTTTTCCCAATATCACTGAATTAATAATAAGCAGGAGAAACCTGATAATGAGACCAACGAGAAATTCCAACGGAACTAAAAAGAGGAATTTTTTCCAAAAGAAAGTATGCCGGTTCTGTGTTGAAAAAGTTGATAATATTGATTATAAAGATATTAAAACTTTAAGGAACCTAATTACGGAGCGAGGCAAAATTATTCCTAGCAGAATTTCAGGAAACTGTACAACTCACCAGCGAAAGTTAACAGAAGCTGTAAAACGTGCTAGAACAATTGCTTTAATCCCATTCACGAATCAATGATAATTAAAAACAAATGATAGATGTCCAAGGAAGGCCAACAGGTGGAGGGCTAGTATCACTGGCCCTTCCTATTGTTCTCTCCGTCGGATTGTTTTATGCATCGGGTTTTATCTCGCCACTAGGAATGCTTGCGCCGGCGCCAATATTTTATGCCCTAATAAAACATGGTAAGCGGATTGGGTTTGTTATTACCATTGTTAGTACACTCTTGTTACTTATTTTTGGTGGCCCGCTATTTTCTGTTTTCTATCTAATTTTTTGTGGGTTAACCGCTTGGATAATGTCTGAAACAATCAAAAGGGAAGCAACACTTGAGGCAACAATTGGCCTGAGCGCGTTAGCTCCATTTGTCGCTAGTATTATTTTTTTTTCCCTTATTGGCAGTGGTGCCCAAATAGGGTTAAATGAATCACTAACCAACTGGGCAAGCCTAGCAGTGGATTCGGTTATTCAATCCTACAATGCATCCGGATCTGACCCTAGGATGACAATTTGGCTAGAAGATAACTCTAAAGTAGTCGTTCAAACGTTTGTTAATATTTTCTATGGAATATCTTTTTTAAGTGCCATTGTTACAGTGGTAGTTAACTACATTGTGATAAAGACACTAAGCATGCGCTTTGATTGGGGGATCAGCTTTCCTGATCATAACTTTGCCAATTGGAGTGCACCAGACACCATGGTTTGGGGCATAATAGGTGGAGGTTTTGTAGCATTGCTTGACGACGGAATGGCTGGTGTCCTAGGCATCAACCTTGCCATAATATCAGTGGCAATTTATTTTTTTCATGGTATAGCTATTACGCATTATTATTTCAGGAAAACCGGTTTTCCAAATATTTTCAGGGCTATTGGGTACTTTTTTATTTTTACACAACCAATTATTATATTGATTGTTAGCTTTGTTGGATTAACTGATTTGTGGTTTGATTACAGAAAATTATTGCCAGTAAAAAAAGGTGAAAACTAATGAACACAGGAAATGTTCAGATACTTGGCAGCCAATTGGAGAGGTTGATATGAAAGTAATTCTGACGGATTTTGTTCCTAACCTTGGGGACTATGGTGATGAGGTGGTAGTAGCTGATGGATACGCCAGAAACTATTTGGTTCCCAACAATCTTGCCCTAGAAGCTACACCGGCTAACAATAGAACTTTTGAGAATAACTTAAAACAACGTGCCCGTAAGATAACTAAAATAACTTCAGAGGCGGAAGCAAAGAAAGGCCAACTAGAATCGATAGGTGATCTCATATTTACTCGCAAGTCCGGGGACGAGGGGAAGCTTTTTGGTTCTGTAACTAACGGTGATATAGAGGCCGCTCTTTCGGCAAATGGATTTGTGATAGACAGGAGAAAAATTGTTTTAAGCGGACCTATAAAAAGTATAGGGCAACATGATGTTACAGTAAAAATTTTTAAAGAAGTTGTGGGGACAATTAAAGTTGTTGTAAATGATGATAAAGTGGACGAATTGGTTCCGGAGGCAATTGATGCCCCATCTGAAGACTCTGGTGAAGTAACCACTACGGATGACACTTCAAAAGACGGTCCTGCAGAAGCCCAATAGTCACGAAATCCATATTTAATATTTTTAACTTATCGGGTGGATTATGCACATCTCCGATATTGTTTCCATCAGGAAGGCTGAGTTTCTTTGGAAAAGTGGGAAAACTAACAATGCAATCGAATTACTCGACTCGGTGATTTCGAAGGACAATTATGATCACAGAGCATTGATCCAAAAAGCAATACACTCTAAAGATTTTTCTTTTCTTACGTTAAATGAAGAAACACTAGGCAATCCAGCATCTTGGCTTTTTGGAGCCGCGGATGCTTTTGAGTGTAATAATCTCGAGTTGGCAGCCTGCTATATAGGCAAGGCACTCCAAATTTCCCCAAAAAACAATACGGCTCTTGCTTTATCGGCCCTTATAAACTATTCCAACGGAACAGGTGATTTGCTTACGTTGGCAAAAAACGCACCTGCTGCTTCTTTGCATATACAGGCCTTGATATTGGTAACGGTGGAAAAATCCATATTGCTGCTAAACAAAAATTACTTAGAAGCCAAAGAAGATTATGATGACACCAACAAAGGAATCCTTGGTAAGGGTGTAGAATTACTTGATAATCTTGCAATATGGCTACACTGGTTTTTTGTTGCAGGCGTAAACTTTACCCTCAATATCGTTTATGCCAATAGAAGCTATGTGCACCACTTGATAAACAATGGTGACCGTGATCATGGCTTAGGTCGACTGGATGCGGCAATAGGCAATTTTAAAGCTGTTCTTAAGGTAGATAGTGATAATGTAGAGTCCTTAGTTTCGTTAGTGATGCTAACCTTGCAAACTAGTAAATATGACGAGGCCCAAACATATGCTAAACGGTTAATGGAGTTATGCCCAGTTAACGATTATCCTCAACATGTTAAATGGCTAGCAGATGTTCACTATTGCAATGGAATTCTAAATACCGCCTACGAGTTATATTTTAAATCTTTTTCAGAGGATCCACGTGAATACATGACGCCTTACAGACTAGGGTTGATTGCCCTATTGCAAAACAATGGAGTTGAAGCTAGCAAATGGTTTGAGGCGGCACTATCATTGATACATCCTGGATTACTAATAAAGAGACTTGCTCATCTAAAGGAGTTGATGGAATCTCCCTAAAATTGTTGTGTACCTTTCCATTCTAAGAACCTAAGCTTCATTGTTTCGTAATCAGCCTCATTGTCCACGTCTAAAGCTGCCCCACCAGCGGTTGTTATAACAAAGCCAGCTCTCATTCCAAGTATCCTCCCAACGGCAGCAGCTACTTTTGTCATAGGTACATATCTTCTTGCTACCCAGTTGAATTTTTCTAGCCCTAAATAAGCAAGAAGTGATGAAACTTGCATTAAAAAATACAAGAAAAGGCTTTGTACTTTTATATGTTGGCGCCACATGTCGCGGGTAAGTCTCAACATATTCATAACATTCTTTTGATATCTTGAATTATACAGAAGCTGAACTGCATCGAGGTTTTTACATGCGAATGGGCGGGCCAAGTGTAGATTGTTTATTCTAAAGCTGCCTTCACGAAAATAAGCGCTTGCCATTTTTATTCCTGGTTTTTTTCCAGTTGAATGGAATATGGCCATTTCATTACTTGGTGTCATACCCATAACATAATCGTAACAACCTATATCAGCTTTTAATAGGAAATCATCAACTTCTGCTGCAGAAATCAATGGAACATCCCCAGGCAACACAAGAATGACTTTGTCTATCAATTCTTTATTGACTTGTCTTTCGCTTTGGTGATTAGCTCCTAAAGTGGCCAGGAATCCGCTCCATATATTTGCTATTAAATTGGAGTCTTGCTCAATAGTTATAACTGGCTTAGGAAAATCTTTTTGTCTGCCTAGTTGAGATATGTTTGCATCAAGCTTTTGCTTATTGCCGATTATAAATATACGTCTCACATTCTGTGTCTTGAACAACGCGTCAAGTACATGAGCAAAGAGCGGTTTGCCGTGCATGTATATAAACGATTTGCTGACACCGTACACAGAACGTGATGCGCCTTTATCACCACAAAGAAGCAGCGTATCGACACCTTTAGAAGAAGAGTTCATAGTTTAGATACTATCGGTAATTGAATAAACCAAGCTTATGCAATCAATCACTTATTTACAGGCTATTGTTCCACATGGAGACATGTCTGCTTACAATATAACAATGTACGTTATCAAGCACAAAGGTGATTTTTCCTTTGTGCCAACACACCGAGTCATTATGGTATCAAGGATGCGGCCTGTGCGAAAGTGATATAGCTTGATGGCATCACTCCAAGCCATAGAGAACCATAAATAGAAATTATAAGAGCTGTCACCAATGACGGAGACAATGAAAGTGACGGTAAGGCTTCAGTGGTTTCTTCAGTCATGTACATAACAATGGTAAGTCTCAGGTAATAGAAAACAGATATAACAGAATTTACAACTGCAATAATCACAAGCCACACATATCCTTGCTGTAAAGCAGACATGAATATGTAAAACTTACCCACAAAACCAGCCGTGGGTGGGATTCCGATCAAAGAGAACAAAAGAACAACAAGGGTAACACCTATTATGGGGTGTTTGTAGCCAAGCCCAGTATAGTCTTCAAATGTGGTTTTTTCTTCGTTCTTTCGAGCCACTATAGTCACCACTGCAAATACACCTATGTTCATAAAGGTATATACAAGCATATAGAAAAGAATAGCAGACACTCCAAACCAATCACCAGTAGTGAACCCCATTAGAATATAACCGGCATGTGCTATTGATGAATAGGCTAGCATGCGTTTAACATCTGTTTGTCGAAGGGCCATAATATTGCCAACAGTCATCGTCATAACTGACAGGATCCAAAATATTTGCCACCAATCTGCTTGCATACTTGGCAAAGCCTCGTTAAACACTCTTAAGAATGCAGCAAATGTCGCAGCTTTTGGACCGGATGACATAAATGCTGTAACGGGAGCGGGAGCACCTTGGTACACATCAGGAGCCCACATGTGAAAAGGAACAGCTGAAATTTTAAAACCAAATCCAACCACCAGCAGAGCTGCTCCAATTATTATAAGGTGATAATTGGCAATACCAGTTCTTAGTGAATCTCCAATAATCGCAAGTTTGGTAGAACCCGTGGCCCCATAAATTAGAGCAATGCCGTAAAGAAGAAATGCAGAAGCTAAAGCGCCTAGAACAAAGTATTTTAGCGCGGCCTCGTTGCTTTTTTCTCGATTTCTGGTATACCCCGCAAGGGCATAGAGGGATATAGACATTACTTCAAGACCCATAAAAATGGTCACCATATCTGATCCTGAGATCATAAAAAACATGCCAGACGTTGCAAAGAGTAATAAGGCATAGTATTCACCATTGCTTATGCCTTCGTTTATTGTGTACGTTACGGATACAAGTATGGTCATGCCTGTTCCAAGCAGACAAACCAACTTAAAGAATGAAGCAAAATTATCTACCACATACATTCCTGAAAAGTTCATTTCAGTATAGCCATTCATATTAGCCGTCATTGCTGAAGCCAAAAGTACGCCGCCTAGAGCAGTATATGCAAGATAACCTTTCTCTTTTCTAGCAGTGAAGACTTCGAGTAATAACAGCAGTATTGCTGTAACAACCAGTACAATTTCTGGTCCGACAGCGCCTAGGGAAACATCAGGAATGACTAACTGCTTCATTGTGGCGAGTTCTTCTTTCTATTGGAGTTTGAGTAAACGTGGTTTAAAACTTTTGTTAATTTTTCAGATCGACTGGTAATAATGTTTTTGTTATTCGCCGAAATAAGTTTTTTGTAGTTTGAATTACTTTTTTTGTCTGGCTCTTTAATAACAGTGACAAGTGGTTTTCTGTTTTCAATACCCACTTGATCTATCAGGTGAACTACACTTGGCTCCATCATTTTAATAACAGGAGTTGGAAATATACCGAGAACAAAAATTAGAATAAGAAGTGGCGCGAAATAGGATATTTCGCGCAGGTTCAAATCCTGCAGATCCATATTTTTAGGATTTGTCACTTTTCCAAACATTACCCGCTGGTACATCCATAGCATATATATAGCAGCCCAAACCACACCTGTTGATGCGAGGATGGCAAACAGCTTGTTCGACTCCCAAACACCTAACAGAATTAGAAATTCTCCCACAAATCCGTTTAAGCCTGGCAGTCCTATCGAAGAGAGTGTGACTACCATAAAAATTACTGCAAATATTGGCATTTTGGCTGCAATACCACCATACTCACTAATAAGCCTTGTATGTCTCCGTTCGTATAAAACACCGACTATCAAGAATAGGGCACCGGTAGACAGGCCGTGGTTAATCATTTGCAATAGGCCACCTTCAATCGCCTGTGTATTAAGCGCGAAGATGCCAAGCACTACAAACCCCAAGTGGCTTACGGAAGAGTAAGCTACAAGCTTTTTAATATCGCTTTGAACCATGGCAACCAGTGCACCATAAACGATACCAATTATGGCTAGAACAGATATCCAGTTAATGGAAGCGATTGTAGCTTCAGGAAATATTGGCAACGAAAATCTGAGAAATCCATACGTACCCATTTTTAAAAGAATACCCGCAAGTATTACCGATCCTGCAGTTGGTGCTTCTACGTGAGCATCTGGCAGCCATGTATGGAATGGAAACATGGGAACTTTGATTGCAAACGCAAGGAAAAATGCTAAAAATAGCCATATTTGGATCGCCGGGTCAATTGGGAGTCCATGGTAGGAGAGAATATCCAAACTATACTCACCAGTGAGTTCATTGTAGTGAAAGTACATCCAGATTATGGCCACTAGCATTAGTACTGAGCCAATCATTGTATATAGGAAAAACTTAACTGCTGCGTAAATACGTCGCTGACCACCCCATATTCCAATGATAAAGTACATTGGAATTAGCATAACCTCCCAAAAAATGTAGAACAGAAAGAAATCCAAGGCGCAAAAAGTACCAATCATTCCTGCCTCTAACATTAGCATAGAGATCATGAATTCTTTTACGTGTTTGGTAATGGCTTTCCATGTGCTAGCGAAGCAAATGGCCGCGGTTAATGTAGTAAGTAGAACCAGAAATAGGGATATTCCGTCTACTCCAAGACTGTAATACACGCCGAAATCTTTTATCCAGAGATGCTTTTCCACGAATTGCATCTCGTGGGTTGTTTTGAAGTTAGTTAAAAGCAGGAGTGAAACTAGGAAGTTGATTGCAGAGATTCCAAAAGCTAGGCTACGGATCAGGTTCTTGTTTTTATTATCAACAAAAATAAGAGAGAGCATTCCAATTACAGGAGTAAAAATCAATATTGAAAGTAGCGGTATTGACTCCATTTTTGTTTAGTCCCCTAGCACAATGAACCAGACGCTTATCACGGCAACTACTCCCAACACCATTATCATTGCGTAGTTTCGTACAAAGCCGGTCTGGGTTTTTCTTATAGTTTGGCTTAGTTTATAAAAGAAATTGGCTATACCATTTACAAGACCATCAATGACCTTCATATCAAATATCCTCCAAAGAAGGTCACGCGAAGCGAGAAAAATTGGCTTTACAAAAATGGCGTCATAAATTTCATCCACGTAGTACTTATTTTGTATAGTTCTATAAACTATTTTTATCCATCCTTCCTTTTTAGCAAGCTTTTTGGCCGATTCTGGGTTTGTATAATAGAAGTACCTAGCAACCATGATACCAATCACGGCCACACCAACAGAAACGGCCATTAGTAAAAATTCTATTTGCATCGGCGGATGTGGTTGCTCTATCGCTCCACGCGTAGAAAAAACAGGAGCCAAAAAACTTTTAAGTATGTGGGCATCTTTTATAATTGGCAGACCAAGAAGCCCTCCCAGAATGGCTAGTCCAGCGAGGATTGCTAGAGGTGCTGTCATCACTGGAGGTGACTCGTGAACATGATCGCGTACATGTTGATCAGTGGATCTGAGCACCCCTGAAAAGGTCAAGTAATACAATCTAAACATATAAAATGAAGTCACCGCTGCTGCTGTCGTTGCAAGAGCCCAATAAATTAAATGACCCTGAGTTTCTCCAAAAAAAGCACTAAGTAAAATTTCATCCTTGGAGAAGAATCCAGCAAAAACTGGGATTCCTGCTATAGCAAGTGTTGATATTAGGAAAGTTATGTGTGTTAATGGCATTAATTTTTTCAGCCCACCCATTTGTCTCATGTCCTGTTCGCCTGAAAGCCCGTGGATTACTGAACCAGACCCTAAAAAAAGGCATGCTTTAAAAAAGGCATGGGTTATAACATGGAACACAGCCGCAACATAAGCACCTAATCCACATGCGAGGAACATGTAACCTAGCTGGGAAACGGTCGAATAAGCCAGGACCCTTTTGATGTCATATTGGTATAGACCCATTGTTGCTGCAAAAAGAGCGGTGATGGCACCAATACTGGCTACAACAATCATGCTGGTAGGCGCTATATTAAATAGCGCGTTACATCTTGCAACCATGTAAACACCTGCAGTAACCATAGTAGCGGCGTGGATAAGGGCCGATACGGGCGTAGGGCCTTCCATGGCATCGGGTAGCCATGTATACAATGGTATCTGTGCAGATTTGCCTGTGGCACCAATGAATAGTAGTAATGTTATACCAGTGACAGTAAAGCCCCCAATTGGTAGAACTTCATGGGCAACAGGGAATACTGATGTGTAGTCGATGGATCCAAAAGTCCAGAAAATCCACATTATAGCTAAGATGAAACCAAAATCGCCTATTCTGTTTACCACGAAAGCTTTCTTGCCAGCGTCTACTGCGGAGTTCTTGTCATAGTAGTACCCAATTAGCAAGTAAGAGCAAAGCCCCACACCCTCCCACCCAATGAACATGATTAGGAAGTTGTTGCCTAGTACCAGTAGTAACATTGAAAACATGAAAAGATTTAAATATGCAAAATACCTTGAGTAACCATCTTCATGTCCCATATACCCAACTGAGTAAATGTGGATTAAAAATCCAACGCCAGTTACTATAAGCATGAATACCCCTGAAAGGGGATCGATCTGAATTCCTGCCTCTGCGATAAATTTGTCAGACTCAATCCAAGTAAAAAGAATGCTCTCGCTGATCCTGCTTGAGGGATCCAGGGACAACAGTTCGATAAAGGCAAAGAGCGCAAATAAGGCAGAAAAGCCAGTAGAGCCAAGTGCTACGAAAGTAACAGCTCTTTTGCTTAATAATTTACCTATCAGTCCATTTGTAATAGCACCTAGTAGTGGTAAAATAGGCACTATCCAGATAAGCTTAAGACCTGTCATTCTACAACCCCCGCACTAATGTGAAGTGAGCCGTATGAGCTTTTTTCATTCATAATTAGTTTTTTAATATATTCAACTTGTCGATGTTAAGTGTTTCGCGATTTCTAAATAGGGCCACCACAATGGCAAGTCCCACAACAGCCTCTGCTCCAGCTACGGCCATAACCATGAACACAAACAAATGACCAGTCATATCGTTTAAGTAATTTGCAAATGTTATAAATGTCAGGTTAACGGCATTTAGCATAAGTTCTATACACATCATAACAACGATAATATTACGCTTGGACAGGACACCAACCGTGCCTATTACAAATAAAATTCCTGAAAGTGCAAGATAATGGTTAACAGTTAGCATTTTCTAGTTTTTCTCATCAATAGTTGGCTGAAGTACATTTGGTAATTTTTTACTTAATCTTTATTTTGGATAGCATCACAGCTCCGACCAGTCCGGCAAGAAGCAGTACTGAGGCGATTTCAAAGGGTAACAAATAATCGGTAAAAAGTACTTTTCCAACTGCGAACGTGGTTCCAAAATCCACTTCTAGGTTTGGGTTAACTGTCATATTTATAGTAGTCATGAAAGGTAATAACATAGCCGCAAGTATCCCTACTGATCCAATTTGAATAAATACTGCGCTACTGTAACTTTCCCCTTCCTTCTCCCTTACATTGAGTAGCATTATTACAAACATGAATAACACCATTATTGCCCCAGCATAAACTAGGACTTGTAGTGCAGCGATCAGATGAGCATTCAACATGGCAAAGAGGCCAGCTAGACAAAACATGACTCCAACCAAAGATATGGCTGAGATTATAGGCCTTTTTGCGATGATCATTGTCATAGCTAAGCAGATGGCTAAGGTGGCAAAGGAGTAAAAGAGTATTAGAAGTGTCACTCTTTTGGCTCCGTTTTGAGATTCGGACTTTGTCTGTAGCGGTAAGCGCTAAAGTATTTGTCCCTAAGTACATCAAAACGTTTTTGTAAGTTTCTCTCCGGGTATAACAGCTCCTTTTTGGTATAAACCATTTTTGACCTATTATATTCACAAAGGTTTTTCCAATCATGGCTCATAACTATTGCCTCTTTCGGACACACTTCCTCACAAAAACCACAAAAGATGCATCTTGATCCATCAAGTACATAAGAATCCGGATAACGATCACCATTTGGTCTTTCTCCGCCAATTATGCTAATGCAATTAGGTGGGCAGGCTGCCTCGCACAGCCCACAAGCTACACATTTCTCAATCCCGTTTTTGGATCGAACTAAAACTGGCCTACCGCGATAAGCAACTGGTACAATTGGCATCTCTTCCGGATAATAAACTGTTGCAATCCTTCTATAATGCTTGCCGCCTACCTCTTCCAAAAACAAACCAACAAAGTTCAAGAAGAAATGCCTCCATGTGATTAGCATTCCACAAATCATTTCTGGAATATACATTCTTTCCCAGAGCGTCATATCCACATTGCGGTCAACTTTTTTTACTGTAATGGCCATCGATATAATATTTTATATTCTTGGTATTAAATTAGTTAGCATCCCTAAACCCACAACAAAAATCCAAATAAGTGACAGTGGTAGAATCATTTTCCACCCCAACTTCATTATCTGGTCATACCGAAAACGTGGCATAGTCCAACGAATTGTCATTTGCAGAAAAATGATTATTGCAAGTTTTGAAACAAATACCGTGACACCAATTACCATTGCTACAAGATTTGCGATGTTTGCACCCAAAGAACTAAAACAATCAATAAGCTTTGCATCTGCTATAAAGGGAATATGATGCCCGCCAAAAAAAAGAACCACGCACAACGCTGAGATTGTGACAATTTCTATAAACTCAGCAGTCCAGAACATTACAAATTTTAAACCAGAGTATTCAGTGAAGTACCCTGCAACCAGCTCAGACTCTGCTTCCGGCGCATCAAATGGTATTCTCTTGTTCTCTGCTACAGCACAGGCGAGGAATAGGATAAAAGCTGGCCAGTGCCAGATAATTCCCCAATGCCAGAAGATATCCTGTTTAGCAACTATTTCTACCATCGATAAGCTTTGATAAAACATGACCAGCCCTATTATTGTTAGGCCCATAGTTACTTCGTAAGAGAACATTTGAGCTGAGGCTCGAAGGCCTCCTAGCAGTGCCCAGTTATTGTTTGAGGACCAGCCTGCTATAAAAACACCATAAGTTGCTAATGATGTAATAGCGAATACAAAAAGAACACCTACATCTAGGTTTGCTATTACTAGGTTTACCTCTCTATCTCCAAAAGTATATGTCCCTCCAAAGGGAATAACGGAAAATGCCAGTATTGCTGGTATGAGAGCCATTATAGGTGCTAGTGTGTGCAGTGTCCGGTCTGCTCCGCGGGGAATAAAATCTTCTTTAAAAATAAGTTTAATTGCATCAGCCGCTGCATGTAACAAACCAATTATTCTAAAACCAAAAACATCGGCTCTATTGGCCCCTATGCGGTCCTGCATAACAGCCGATTGCTTACGTTCTACCCATGTTAATACTGGGGCAAAAACCCCAACAAGGAGGACTACAATAAACCCTATTTTTACCAATACTTCAATTAAATCTACTACCCCTATCATCGGTCGCACTCGCCTCCAATGAGGTTTATCATGTCAAATGTTGGTATTAGGTCGGCTAACAAGCTGCCTTTTACCATAATAGGAAGTGCTGATGTCATTGGAAAACTTGGAGGCCGAACTCGACATTTTACAGGGCTACCACTGCCGTTTGAGACCAGATAAAAGCCAAGTTCGCCATTGCAGGCTTCGATGGCATGGTATACCTCGCCTTCTGGTACCTTTTGCCCTTCAATCACATTCTTGAAGTGAAAAATCATCGACTCCATATCAGAGTTAATATCGTCTTTTGATGGCTGTCGCCACATTGGGTCATCAACGTTGATAGGTCCATCAGGTATTTGCTTAAGACATTGGCGAATTATACGTATTGATTGTTTGATTTCATCCATTCGGACAAGAAACCGATCAAAATTGTCACCTGTGGATCCAATGGGAATTTCAAAATCCAATTTGTCGTAAACAAGGTAGGGTTCAGATTTTCTCACGTCAAAAGGAACTCCGCATGCTCGTAAGCATGGACCAGAAAACCCCCATTCTTTTGCTAGTTCAGCGCTTATGCCGCCTGTGTCTCGCATTCTGTCAAGGAATATTCTGTTTTTCAAAAGAAGCTTAGCAAAATCGTCATACAGCTTTTCATTTTTTTTAAATACTACTTCGGTCGACTCAGGAAACTCGTCTGGCAGATCCGAAGTAAGGCCACCGATGCGTATATAGTTGTGTGTTAGCCTAGCACCACAGAAAGACTCTATGAGGTCCCATAAATATTCCCGAGCCTCAACAAAATAGAGGAACGCAGTAAGTGCACCCAATTCCATAGCACATGCTGCCAAATTTGTATAATGTCCAGAAAGACGACCCATCTCACTTGCTATAACTCTGATATATTTGCAACGCTCAGGAGTTTCTATACCTATAAGCTTCTCAACGGCCAGAGCATAACCAACGTTATTGAGAACACCGGCCGTATAGTCCAACCTATCTGTATATGGGAAAATTCCGCTCCAATGCTGAAGCTCACATTCTTTTTCAAATGCTCTGTGCAAGTATCCAATCTCAACATCTATGTCTTTAATGGTTTCCCCATCGAGAGTCAGGTAGAATTTAACTGTGCCGTGTGTTGCAGGATGTGAAGGGCCCATGTTGATTTCCAAGGGTTCTGTATGACTCTCTTTGTGGAAATCGTAATTTTTTTGATTATTAGCCATCGTTAAATTTTAGAAGATCTAGTTTCTTGGGCCTATCAACGGCTGCCGTTTGGTTTTTGAATATTCCTTGCGTAGTGGATGTCCCTCAAACTCTTCGTAGAGCAGTATTCTGCGAAGGTTTGGATGACCTTGAAAAACAATCCCATATAGATCCCAAGCCTCACGCTCGAACCAATTGGCTCCTCCCCATATCCCCGTAATTGAATTGATAAAGGCGTTTTCTTCCATCAACGGAGCTTTGACTCGTAATCGGTGGTTTTTGTCTATAGAATATAAGTGATACACAACCTCAAACCTTGCCCTCAGATCACTTAAGTATGGATGAATTTGTTGATTTCCTAGGTAGTCAACTACAGTTAGATCAATCATCATGTCAAAGGTTAAAAGTTTGTCATATCGTAAAAACTGCATTACATTTATGATCTCGGCTGGTTGAACAACAATTGTGTCATCACCAAGTAGACTGTGGGCATAAATTATTAGTTTGCTATCAGAGAATTTATCTGTCACACGGTTTATGACAACAGATGAATTATTTTTGTTATTTTCTATATTTTTCTGATTGTTCATACCTGCTGCACTATCAAGTGATTTTCCGATCGTCTGCTTCTCCAACTGTGGCGATGCCCTTGACCATCATCGTGTTGGGATTAGTTTCAACTTTTTCCTGTAACTTTATAAGGCCATCTAAAACAATTTCTGGTCTTGGTGGGCAACCAGGAACATAGACATCCACAGGTATCAGACTATCGATTCCTTGCACAGTGGCATAGTTGTTATACATGCCACCAGAGACAACACAACTCCCAAAAGCGAACACCCATTTTGGCTCAGTCATTTGATTGTAAACTTTAACTAATATAGGAGCTTGCTTATGGCTAATGGTTCCAACAACCATTAGCAAGTCAGCTTGCCTAGGAGAGAAGCGTGGCAAGGCTGCCCCGAATCGATCAATGTCATAACGAGGTCCGGCCACAGACATGAATTCCATTCCACAGCAAGCGGTAACAAAATGGTATAAAAAGAAGCTGTATTTTCTACCCCATGCAACAATTTTATCCAGTTGGGTAATGACAACACTATCCGAGAGGACAGTTTCAGCACTACGGGACTCGTCAATTACTCCCAATCCAAAACTCCCTTCTTCCATATGTATATTAAACCGGCTGCCAGAATTAATATAAATATCATCATTTCAATAAAACCAAAAACTCCAAGCGCTTGAAATGTTACAGCCCATGGGAATAAAAACACAGCTTCAATGTCAAAAATGATGAACATCATGGCCACTAAATAAAAGCGGATTGAGAATCGTTGTTTAGATGAAGACGCCTGGACCTCACCACACTCGAATGGCTCCATCTTCTCTCTAAACTTAAACTTAGGGCCTAATAATTCACTGGCCAACACCATGCCAACAGATATTGCACCGGCAACGGCCAACATGAACAAAACCGGTATGTACTGACTCAAATAAAACTCCTAACCGCTGGTTTACCTTTAAAGGACGCCAAGTTTACCATGGTCTTTGTTGATTCAGAAGACCTACTTAGTAATTGCAACAGAAGTTTAGCTCTTTGCAATCGTAACCTTAAGGACACTGTCGTTTCTGTCAATTAAATGTAAGGCCGGAGCCACTTCAAAGTTTTTCGTAATAAAAACAACGCCAATTGGTGAACGATTATCCACCTTTAGCAATGCCTTTATGGCTCCATGTTTTGACTTTACAGTAACTTCATCACCATCGTTCAATTCAAGGTTTTTCGCATCATCGGGCCCTAACTCTACAGAAACTCTTGGTTCAATATTGTTAAGTGTTTTGCTATGACGACTTAACGCTCCAAGGTGGTAAAGTGAATTTCCAATAATGGCAGTAATTGGGAACTTAACATCTATCTGCTCAGTCTGCTCAACATTTTTTATTGTAAAGTTCAGAGAATGCTTTTCATCTGACATTGCTTTATATTTGGCAACCTGACTACCAAAGGCTATATTTTTGTGCGAGAATCCTCTATACGCCTCGACAGCCTGTGAAATTTCGTTTGCCACATCTTCGCAGTTATTGTAGCTCATTTCTATGCCGAGGTTTGACCCAAGGTCCTTCATTATTTCCCAAATCGGTCGAGATGACCCAATCGGCTCAATAACTTTTCTTATGAGCTGCACTCGCCCTTCATTGTTTGTAAATGACCCATCCCGTTCGTAAGAGGTGGTAAGAGGAAACACAGTTTTTGCAAGCTTGGTTGTTGATGTGGCAAAAGAGCTCAAAGCTACAATAAACTCTGTTTGCGACATTGCTTCCTGTACAAACTTTCCATCATTAAAGTGTGTGATAGGATCGCAGTCTGCAACGACCAAAGTTTTTATTTTTCCTAGCTTCATTTTTTCAAACAGGTCTATTGCTGGAGCCAAATCCACATCCTGGACCTTTTTATAGTTGGGTAGGTGAGTAGGTGATATTCCCATATCATTTACTCCCTGGCTGTTGCAATATTCGCGGTAAAGGATAACCCTCCCGCCTAGAAAGTTGGCCAAGTTAGTAGCGGCAGCTACGATATCGGTCGATCTTTTATGATCGTGAATTTCCTTTCCTAGGAAAATAACTGGTTTTCCTGCACCGGAAAGCCCTTTAGCCATATCCGCAATTTCCTCTTCACTCACACCAGAAATGTCTGCTGCTGTAGGCATGTTCATCGACGGTGTGGTTCCAGGAGACCCAAATGGGTTTTCAACGTTAACCATTTCAGAGTTTGGGAAAACATTAAGTTTAAGCATTAGGGCTGCTAATAAATGAGTTTCGGAGCCGTATTTATATAGAATTCTTTCCTCTTCGTGTGGGGTGAATTCCGTATTTCTGCAGTTTGCTATGTAAAGTGGAATTTTTTTATCACGCATAACCACGCGAACCATATTTGCTATAACTGGATTTTCTTTTGAAGCGTCACAACCAAAGAAGAAAAATGACCCGGCAGAAGAAAGCTCATTGTAATCTAGCAATGGAGCCAATGCTCCAAATTTCTCAAAGATGCCCGAGTTTAGCTCTGGGTTATTTAAGTTCGATAGTGTTTGAAGGTTGTTTATACCGATTGATCGAAAAAGCTTTTGTAATGTAAATGCATCCTCGTTAGTCATGGTCTCTGAGGCGATAACCGCCACTGAATCTGGTCCGTAGTCTTGAATAGTTTTCTTTATATTGTTCGCAGTAATCTCAAGAATTTCACTCCACGTACAATCCTCTTGTTTTGAGTGTTTGTAAACTGCTGGTTGTGTCAATCGACTTTCGGCTTGCACAAAATCATGACCAAAACGACCTTTAGCGCATAAGTTGCCATTATTAACCCCAATCAGATCGTTACTGGTGATTTTTACAAAAGAGCCTTTCTTGACGTTGGCAACAACAGTACATCCTACTGAGCAATATGGGCAGATGGTGGATGTTGTTTCATATTCCCAGGCGTGGCCTTTGTAAAGTTCAGTATGATCTTGGAACGATCCCACTGGACAAACATGCAAACATTGCCCACAAAAGTCACACTTTAAAGGTATGCGAAAGGGTGTTCCAACTTCAGTCCAATAACCACGTTTCTGGAATCCAATGGCGCCGTTACCTTGAATTTCATCGCAAATGGAAACACATTTGCCACACATTATGCATTTGTTGTAGTCACGCTCTATGACTGGGTTGTCGATGAGCAGTGGTTCGTTTCGTCGTTTTATAGGTATGCGCCCACGTTTTTGCTCAACAAAATATGCGGCATCTTGCAAACTGCAGTCGCCAGAAGCATTACATGTTGGGCAATCCAAGGGGTGAGCGGCCAATAAAAACTCCATTATCACTTTTCGTTTTTTGCGAATTTCTTCAGAGTTAGTGCTTACATTTATGCCTTCTTTGACAGGTTCGCAACATGCCCATTTTGTCCTAGTACGTCCTCTAGATGTAACATCCACTACACACATACGACACCCACCAAACCTTGTTAGTTTTGGGTCGTAGCAAAGACCAGGCAAGTAAATACCAGCCTGTATACATGCATCATATATTTTTTTACCACCATCGATGGTCACCTCGGTTCCATCTATAGTGATTGTTATCATGTTGTTATTAGACATTATTTAAGCCTTTAGCTACCTTATTGCTACGAAATTACATTTTTCGTAGCAGACATCGCATTCAATGCATAAATCTTTATTGATATATGGAATTTCTTTTTTTGAGCCCATCATTGCACCAGTCGGGCAAGGTTTTATACAGGCGCCACATTTTGTGCAGACTTCAGGTAAAATTTCGTATCTATATAGTGAAGTGCAAGAAGAGGTTGGGCAGACTTTATCTATTATGTGTTGCTCAAATTCTTCTCGAAAATATCGTAACGCTGATAGCATAGGTGCTGGAGATGATTTACCCAGGCCACATAACGACATGCTCATTATTTGTTCTCCAAGCTCCTCCATTAAACTAATGTCCTCTAATTTTCCCTCGCCTCTAGTTATTCGAGTGAGCATTTCCAAAAGAACTGTATTGCCAACTCGGCATGGAGTGCATTTCCCACACGATTCCTCGGCACAAAACTCCATGAAAAACCGTGACAGCTCTACCATGCAAGTAGTCTCATCACAAACAACCATTGACCCTGATCCCATCATGGCTCCAGCATCGGTTAATGTTTCAAAATCTATTGGTAAATCTAGGCACTCTTCTGGTAAGCACCCACCAGAAGGGCCACCGATTGCGACAGCCTTAAACTTTTTCTTTTTAGGGATTCCACCGCCTATATCAAATATGACCTCGCGAAGAGTCATGCCTATGGGAACTTCTATAAGACCAGCATTTTTGATGGCGCCAGAGAGAGCAAAAATCTTCGTTCCACCGCTTTTTTCGGTGCCAAAACTCAAATATTTGTCTAGCCCAATGTTTATTGCACGTGGGACGTTGGCAAAAGTTTCTACATTATTGAGTACCGTTGGTTTGTCCCAAAGGCCGGCTTCAACTGATTGGGGAGGCCTCGGTCGTGGCATCCCACGCTTGCCTTCGATGGAATACTGTAGGGCCGTAGACTCTCCACAGACAAATGCACCAGCGCCTTCCTTAACTTTAATATCAAGAGAATAACCGCTACCCAGTATGTGGCTACCTAGTAAATTACTACTTCTTGCTTGTTCTAGCGAGTGGTTCAACCTCTTTACAGCAAGAGGATATTCTGCACGGCAATAAATATAACCAAATGTTGCACCAATTGCATAACCGCCTATTATCATGCCTTCAACAACAGCGTGTGGGTCACCTTCAAGGAGTGCTCTATCCATAAACGCTCCTGGGTCACCTTCATCGGCATTGCAGAGAATAAACTTCTCGTCTGCACTGTGTTTAGCACACTCACTCCATTTCCATCCTGTGTCAAACCCGCCACCACCACGGCCTCGTAGTTTTGATTCCTCGGCAAACTTAATTACCTGTTCCGGTGGCCACTTCTCCTCAATAAGTATTTTTCTTAGGGCTTTATATCCTCCATTAAAGATGTATTCGTCGAGGCTGTCCGGGTTAATAATTCCACAATTTTGGAGGACAAACCTGTTCTGGTTTTTATTCTGATTTAGCTCGTAATAATCTTTTATCCCCTCGTAATTATTCTCTCCGTCTTTCCATTGAGCGAGAACCTTTCCAAGAACTGGTCGATTACTGCCCAAATGATCTACTATTATTTTTTCCACATCATCTGGCTTCACTTGTTTGTATATAACTCGGCTGGAGCCAGGCATGTGGATGTCGACAAGTACCTCGTGATAACACATACCAACACAGGCTGTCTCTATTACCGTAACCTCAAAGCAGTGCTTTTCAACTTGTGCTTTGATCTCTTCATATACTGCTTGAGCACCAGCAGCTATCCCGCACGTACCCAAGCCTACAAAGATCTTAGGCTTAGTTTGAAGCTGTGACATAAAACAAATATACCTTTTTTCCACATGAGCGCTGTTCCATTAGAAGATCACTCCATGCGGACCAATACCTGGCTCGTTATAAATTTTCCCTACCTCTACAACCCTCACTAAATAATCATGAGACACCATAATTACAATTGTGAGCCAGCTAATGGCAAGAAGATAATAGCTTCTTAGGTGTATCTTTTGACACATTAAAGAGTGACTTAATTAAAACAAATTCTTCTAAAAAATCAAGCTATAATTAGCAATTCTAAGAAGAAATTTCTCGTAGACATTACCAGAATGTTGTTAGTAAATATTACTATTTCTAATAGTTGCTTTTTATAGTCATTTTACCTTCTAGATTAACTTGAGAACAACTTTTCACGAGGCAGCTTTCCATTTTTTACATTTCTTTGCTAACTGTTTGCTCGAGCAGGGTTCCTGCATGTTTGACAAGTCCATCAAGACCTTGCCCTGATACGGCACTAATTAATCTTAGCTCTACCCCTACATGCTTATTAAATTCTGTTTTTGTCGTTTCCAAAAAATGTAAATCGTTTAACGCGTCTGCCTTGTTGATTACTACTATCTGTGGTTTGCTGGATAGGTTTCTAGAAAATCGTTCCAACTCATTGTTTATTATTTTGTAGTCAGCCAAGGGGTTTCGTCCTGCTTCAAAGGCCAGTGGATCGATCAAATGTATTAGTAGTCGAGTTCTTTCAATGTGCTTAAGAAACTGATGACCCAATCCACGGCCTATAGCCGCTCCTTCTATAAGGCCTGGTATATCAGCTATATAGAATGATTTATGTAAGTCCCATTTAACTGCACCGAGGTTTGGCGTTAATGTTGTGAAAGGGTATTCCCCAATTTTTGGTTTGGCGTTTGATACGCGAGAAACTAACGTTGACTTTCCTACGTTTGGAAACCCGATTACTCCAATATCAGCCATAAGTTTTAGCTCTAGCCTAATACTGCGAGACTCTCCCTCTGTCCCTTTATTGGCTCTTCTGGGTGACTGATTGACAGAAGATTTAAAATGTGAGTTACCCCATCCGCCTGAACCACCCTTTACTACAACGGTGCTTTGCCCATACTCATGAAGATCAGTGATGATGTCACCAGTATTGACATCTCTTATAATAGTTCCAACAGGAACCCGCAGTACCAAATCAACGCCACTTTTACCAGTTTTCTGACTCTTGCTTCCAGGTTCACCGCTTGTAGCTGTATAATGGCGTTCTAGTTTGTAATCAAGTAGTGTGTTTAGGTTGTGGTCGGCTAAAAAGCTTATTGAGCCTCCGTTCCCACCATCGCCTCCATCAGGACCGCCGCGAGGTACAAACTTTTCACGGCGAAATGATATTTTGCCGGAACCACCATCGCCAGCCTTTATTTCTATGCGTGCCTCATCAATGAATTCAGTCATGACTTCGTTGTTCAGTGATTTTGTTAATGGGGTAGCGGCAAAAAAACCTGCTCCAAAGCAATAGCCAGTGCGGGAAAAGAAGCTTTTACAGATGCCCTATGCTTTGTTGTCTACCAGGTCAACGTTAATATAGCGGCGTGGACCTTTGCCACCTGTTGTAAAATCAACAACGCCATCTATTTTTGCAAACAGGGTGTGGTCATTTCCCATGCTGACATTTCGCCCAGGGAAAAATCTGGTGCCTCGTTGGCGAACGATAATATTTCCTGCATTAACTAACTCCCCGCTAAACTTTTTAACTCCTAGGCGACGCCCGGCAGAATCCCGACCGTTTGATGTACTCCCTTGTCCCTTTTTGTGTGCCATAGTAGTGCCCTTCTAGTCAGCTTATTGAAGTAATTTCTAGTGTAGTAAATTGTTGACGATGGCCAGTTCTTTTCCGGGAATTTTTTCTAGGCTTATGTTTTTGGATTAATACCTTTGGAGCTTTATCGTGAGATAAAATCTTTGCTGACACTTTTTTGTTTTCAAGAAATGGAGTGCCGATCTGGACTTTTTCCCCTTTTCCGGTCATAAGTATTTGCTCTAATACTACATTAGACCCAATATCGCCATCTATCTTCTCGATATTAATTCGGTCACCTTTAGAAACCTTATATTGCTTACCACCAGTTATTAAAACAGCAAACATCAAATTACCTCCACAAACAACTAAACAAATTAGCATAACATATTATCCAAGAATTTGTTCTAGCCAAACATCTGGATATTATAGCTATGTACGACTCTGATCACCAAGCAGATCCGTTGGCACGTATCAGATGGTAAATTATTAAGATTGTAAGGGCGACATTATGGCAAAACTAGAGATTGTTTTCAACAATTTCTAATTCCCAAACCCGCAATTATTTAATTATTTTTTTTGTTATAGCCCTAAATGAGCAGTAGTGTTCTTGTTCAGCCAAGTTACATCCATTCCAGTATTGATCTCTACCAGATCATTTTCTGGGGAATGACATGCGAACGACTTGCTTGTTTTGCTTTATTTATACGAAGTTGAAATATTGCAATAAGGTCTTTGCAATTGGAAAAACCAATGTGATTTCCTTATATCTTATGAGCTTAAGCCAACTCAAGATTACTCGAGAAAACCTATGAAATATGATACGAGAAGACTGTTATTGTATTATGGTGTTATTAAAGTTAAAGATGTTGGAATGACAAGATGCCTTTGCATCCTGGTAATTGTTTATAGAATTTAAGGGTAATTAATGAAAAAGGTTGGAATTCCTATAATTGGCGTCACAACGGATACAAGTATTATGAAAATAATACCCAACGTAGAAGAAGAGACTTCTTACTATATCAAGCGAAAGTACGTGGATGCATTAGTGAAGTCAGGGGGGCTTCCTATTTTGATTCCGCCAATGAGCTCTGCAAAAAGGTCAGAAAAATACTTGGATGTGATTGATGGATTGTTAATTACAGGTGGCTGGTTTGATATAGACCCGAAGACATACGGCGAAAAACCTTTGCCTGTTCTTGGAAAGCTGCAACCAGAACGCACAAGAATGGAGATGCGCCTAATAAAAAAAGCAGTAGAACAAAAGATTCCAATACTGGGAATTTGCGGTGGGATTCAAGCTATTAACGTTACTTTTGGAGGGAGCCTATTCCAAGACTTAAAAACCCAGGTAAACAATGCTTTAAACCACGAACAATCGCCTAAGCCACCAAGTAAAACTAGCCACGATGTTTACTTAACTGCCGGTTCTCTGATACGTAAAATTGCAGGAAAGACTCGACTCAAAATAAACTCTACTCATCACCAAGCAATTAAGGAAACCGGCGATGGTGTTTCAGTGTGTGCAGTTGCAGCAGACAACGTTGTTGAGGCAATTGAACTGCCAGGAATAGACAGCTTTATTTTGGGCGTACAGTGGCATCCGGAACAGCTGTTTGAGACAGATGTTGCTAGTCGTAGATTGTTTAAAAAATTTGTTAAGGAATGTGTCCGTGGTATGGACAGTTAAACAACTTCTGTTTCATGACTATAATATTTCAGATTCAAGGCCTTATTTGCTAATAGTCCCAACTTTGGTCTTGCAAGGAGTATGTAACAGTTGAACGTTTTTGTGACTGGAGGAACAGGCTTTGTTGGGCGAAATGTAATTAGGGCTCTTAAAGCTGCCCACCACATGGTCTACGCTTGGGTTAGGCATGGGTCTGAGGTCAAGCTTCCTTTTCTAGACGGGGTGGAAATTGTTTTTGGCGATTCCCTTGAGCCACAAGAAATGCGCATTGGCATGGAAAAGTGTGATGCAGTTATAAACCTTGTTGGTATCATTCGCGAGTATCCACGAAAAGGCATTACCTTTGATCAAACACATTATCAAAGTACGTTGCACACCGTAAATATAGCAAAAAAATGCGGGGTAAAAAGATTTATTCAGATGAGTGCAAATGGTGCGTCGGAGCATGGGGTGTCGGTATATCAAACAACAAAACGGCGTGCTGAACGAATCGTCGAGGAAAGTGGGTTGGATTGGACCATATTTAGGCCATCCGTTATTTTTGGCGACCCAGAAGGGCTATTTGAATTCTCCACAGAGCTAGCAGGTATAATCCGGTCCTTTATTATTATTCCAATATTCGATGGAGGCAAACTTGAAATGGACCCGGTGTGGGTAGGCGATGTAGCGGACTGTTTCGTAAAGGCGTTGAACACCCCAATATCTTCTGGGAAGACGTTTCATCTCTGCGGCGGCAGACCAATAAAATTTAAACAGATTGTAGAAACTATAGGCAAGGCAATCGGCAAGAAGCGGATAGTCACCATGCCGATTCCTTTCGGTCTCATTTTACCTGTGGCCTCAGTGATGGAAAGATTTTCATTTTTTCCAGTAACTTCAGATCAACTGCTAATGCTAAAACAGGGGAATATCTGTAAAGAACAAGAGTTTAAGGCAATATTTGGTATCCAACCCAAGCAGTTTATTAGTGAAAATCTTGACTACTTAGGGCTTGATGGATATTGAGAGTTTCTGTAAAAAGCAGTTTAGTTTTTTGCTTTAAGCCTAGATAGTGCTCTTTTGAGCTTAACCTCCATTCGAGCAAAACTTTCGTCATCGTGAGACATTCCTGACAGAGAATCTTCTGAATATTTTTTTGCTCGATTGGCCCTTTCTTCATCAATCTCATCTGGTTTTTCGCATGTGCGAGCCAGTAGCAATACTTTGTCTTGAGTAACCTCAACAACACCACCTGAGACTGATAGTTTTCTCTGTACTCCACCTTCTTCGTAATCGACAACTCCTGGTTGGAGCAATGTTATTAAAGGCATATGGCCAGCTAAAACCCCAAAGTCACCTTCTTTTCCAGGTAAGGTCACTATTGATACATGTGAATCTAAAACTAATCTGCTTGGAGTTACAACTTGTAAGGTAAGTTTGCCGCTTTCAATTCCATCCTGGGCCATTTACTTTCCCTTTTTCATGTTCTCAAAACGTTCATAAACCTCATCAATGTTACCAGCCATGTAGAATGCCTGTTCCGGGATTTCATCGCATTGACCATCAATGAGCTTTTTGAAGCCTGCAATTGTGTCTTTAAGTTTTACATACCGACCTGGTGAACCAGTAAATGTCTCGGCTACAAAGAAAGGTTGTGATAGAAACCTTTGTATTTTCCTTGCCCTAGCAACAGTAACCTTATCATCTTCTGACAGCTCTTCCATTCCTAGAATGGCGATTATGTCTTGTAGCTCCTTATAGCGTTGTAGAACAGTTTGGGTTCCACGTGCTACTTCGTAATGCTCCACACCCAAAATGTGTGGGTCAAGTATACGAGAAGTTGAATCAAGCGGGTCAACCGCCGGATAAATTCCAAGCTCTGAAATACGGCGTGATAGAACTGTTGTAGCATCGAGGTGAGCAAAGGTTGTTGCTGGAGCTGGGTCTGTTAGGTCGTCAGCAGGGACATAGACTGCTTGCACGGATGTAATCGAACCATTTTTGGTTGATGTAATCCTTTCCTGTAAGTTCCCCATTTCGGTTGCTAAAGTCGGCTGATACCCAACTGCTGAAGGCATACGACCCAATAGTGCCGATACCTCAGAGCCTGCCTGGGAAAAGCGGAATATATTATCTATAAATAAAAGCACATCTTGACCTTGAGTATCCCGGAAGTATTCTGCTACGGTTAAGCCTGTAAGGCCCACACGCAGTCGTGCGCCAGGTGGTTCTGTCATTTGGCCGTAAATAAGAGCTGTTTTATCAAGGACTCCAGCATCTTTCATCTCATGGTAAAGATCATTACCTTCACGGGTCCGTTCCCCGACACCTGAAAATACAGAATAGCCGGAGTGCTCAGTGGCTATGTTACGTATGAGTTCCATAATAAGAACAGTTTTACCAACGCCAGCCCCTCCGAATAGTCCGGTTTTTCCCCCTTTTAGATACGGTTCTAACAAGTCGATTACTTTAATACCTGTCTCCAACGGTTCCAGAGAAGTGGACTGCTCAGCTAAAGTGGGGGCATCTCGATGGATAGGCCAGCGGTCCTTTTCGCCCACAGGCCCAACTCCATCCACAGGTTCACCAACAACATTTAAAACACGCCCAAGAACCTCTTTACCAACAGGAGTTGTGATGGCTTCACCAGTGTCCCTAATTTGGATTCCTCTAGTCAGGCCTTCTGTCGACTGCATGGCAACAGCCCGAACAGAGTTTTCACCTAAGTGCTGGGCAACCTCAGCCACGATGGTCTCGCCGGTTTGGGTGGTGATGTGCAAAGCATTGTAAATTTTTGGTAGGTCCCCGGGTGGGAATTCAGCATCGAGAACAGGACCGATGATTTGAGTTATTTTTCCAGTAGCCTTTGTCGCTGTAACCATTAACTATCCTCCAGCCGTGCGAAATGAAATAAATAGGCTTTCATTATGTTTATCCTGCAAGCGCGTCAGCACCGGTCACCACTTCGATAAGTTCTGTAGTGATGGCAGCCTGCCGTGCCCTATTGTATTCTAGTGTAAGGTCCGAGATCATTTCAGAAGCATTTTTTGTCGCCCCATCCATGGCTGTCATCCGTGCACCATGCTCTGATGCTACTGACTCAAGAAGGGCTTGGTAAATCTGTGAAACTACATAGCGGGTTAGAATTCCATCTAGAATTTCTTCAGCAGATGGTTCATATTCATAATCAACTTGGTTTATAGCTGATATCCCTGTGTCAGTTTCCATAATTATTGGCAGCAATGGTAATGCTATGGCCTTTTGGGTTGCCACATTCTTAAATTTATTGAACACAATGTATGTTGCGTCGGCCCTTTCACTCGAAAATTCGTCAATTATAATCTGCGCAATTTTTTCAGCCAAGGGGTAGCCAACTTGTTTGCTGTATTCAATGATATGATCTAAAATCTTAACTGGGCGGCGCTTAAAATAATCGTATCCTCTACGGCCAACTGGGATTAAAGAGATTTCTGAAGTTTTATTGGAATCTATCACCTGATTTGTGAGCTTAACGACGGAGTTGTTAAATGGCCCACAAAGTCCCTTATCACCTGTCAAGGTGACGATAAGCACTTTCTGTGAATCGCGTTTGATAAGCAGTGGGTGCGATTCTGGGTTCGAGTTAGCTGCGAGCCTGCCCACAAACTCGATCATTTTAGCAGAGTACGGCCTCGCGTTCTCCATTGCTTCCTGAGCTCTTCGCAACTTTGCCGCAGCTACCAATTTCATAGCCTTAGTAATTTGCTGGGTATTTTTAACGGAGACAATCCTTCTTCTGATATCCTTTAGGTTAGCCATCTATCTATTCTTTTTTAAAACGACTTTTAAATTCAGTAATGGCTTTGACAAGTTCTTTCTCTGTAACGTCAGTTATCTTTTTGTCATTACGAATCGACGTATAAATATCAGGGTATTTGGATTCTACGAAGGGAATTAACTCTTCCTCAAATTTTGAGAGTGATGAAATTGGGAGTTCGTCAAGATGACCATTAACACCACTGTAGATTAGTACAACCTGTTGCTCCATTGACATTGGCTTGTACTGATCCTGTTTTAATATTTCAACAAGGCGCTCACCGCGAGTAAGTTGGGCTTGAGTAGCCTCGTCTAAGTCAGAGCCGAATGCAGCAAAAGCGGCCAGCTCACGAAACTGAGCCAAGTCCAGCCTTAAACGTCCGGCAACTTGCTTTGTCGCTTTGGTCTGGGCCGACCCGCCTACCCGCGAAACCGATATCCCAACATTTATTGCGGGGCGAACTCCGGAATAAAATAAGTCTGACTCTAAAAATATCTGACCATCAGTGATAGAAATAACATTTGTTGGAATGTAGGCTGATACGTCACTAGCCTGTGTTTCGATGATTGGCAATGCAGTGAGCGAGCCTGCTCCTAAGTCATCGTTTAGCTTAGCTGCGCGTTCAAGCAAGCGGCTATGGCAGTAGAAAACATCGCCTGGATATGCCTCGCGCCCCGGTGGTCGACGCATAAGCAGAGACAGTTGCCTATAAGCTGCTGCCTGTTTAGAAAGATCATCGTAGATAATCAGCGCATGCTTTCCGTTGTCGCGAAACCATTCTCCAATTGCACATCCGGAGTAAGGGGCCATGTATTGCAGAGGGGCTGGTTCAGAGGCCGTAGCTGCAACGATGGTTGTGTATTCCATGGCACCATGTTCTTCAAGGGTTTTTTGTACGTGGGCAACGGTAGAGCGTTTTTGCCCAATAGCAACGTAAATACAGTAAACATCTTGGTTCTTTTGGTTGATAATAGTATCGATGGCTACAGCTGTCTTGCCAGTTTGTCTGTCGCCGATGATAAGCTCACGTTGTCCCCTTCCTATAGGAATCATTGAATCGATGGCTTTAAGCCCTGTTTGCATTGGTTCGTGGACAGATTTACGTTCAATGACACCCGGGGCAATTTTTTCAACAGGACCAAACAAATCTGTTTCAATTACACCTTTACCATCTAGCGGTTCACCGATGGCATTTACTACCCTGCCAACAACGGCATCCCCGACAGGAACTGAGAAAATGCGACTAGTACGAGTAACCACATCGCCTTCCTTAATATTGATGTCGTTTCCTAAAAGCACGGCACCAACGTTGTCCTCTTCTAAGTTAAACGCCATTCCGGTTATGTCCCCTGGGAACTTTAGCATTTCACCTGCCATGCAGTTTTCCAAACCATATACTCTGGCAATACCATCGCCAACGGAGATTACTGTCCCTACTTCTTTAAGCTCAACCTTCTGCTCAAAATTATCAATTTTCTGTTTTATTATTGAGCTGATCTCTTCTGCTTTAATTCCCATATTATTTCTTGTCCCCTATTAATTTAGAGCGACCCTAAGGGTTCTTAGGTGGTTTAAAATACTACCGTCGTATAGTACGCTTCCGATACGAGCCACTACCCCACCAATTAACGATGGGTCAATTTTCGCAGTAATTACTGCCTCTTTACCAACGAGCTTTGTGAGCTTGTTTGACAATTCTTTCATTTCGCTATCGGTTAATTCAACGGCGGTTGTAACTTCTACAGATACCCTGCCTAAAACAACGAAGGCTATATCATTGAACTCCGATGAAACAAATCTAATAATGCCAATCCTATTCCGTTCTACTAAAAGCTCAATTAATTTAGTGGTTTGTTCGGCCACCTTTAAGCATTCGAGCACGCCAGCCATGACAGCACTTTTGTCCTGCTGGCTAATGGCCGGATTTAACATAATAGTACGAAGCTCTTTATTTTCCTCGAAAATAGTAGCGAATTCAGATAACTCAGCCATCATTTGTTCAAGAATAGCTGGGTCACTATAAAGCTCCGCAAAGGCGCGCGCATATCTTCTTGCTACCGCTGTTTCTTTCAACGCACCTTCTCCATTTCAGATAAATAGTTTGCCAAAATGGCTTTTTGATCTTCAAGACCGATGTTTTTTTGAAGAACCTCCTTGGCCAAAGCTATAGCTGCATTAGCTGCCTGACGGCGAAGCTCAGTTTTGGCACTTTCTTTTTGAATATTAATTTGTTCAGCGGCTTTAGCTACAATTTTCTTTGCGTCTTCTTCGGCTAGTGCAATTATTTTTTTCTTGATAATCTCAGCTTCTTCTATGGCTTCTTGCTTTATCTTTTCACCCTCATCAGTGATTAAAGCAAGTTTACTTTCATACTCTTTAAGGGCTACTTCAGCTTTTGATCTAGCCAACTCTAACTCATTAAGTTTGTAGGCTATATCTTCTGTGCGCTTTCTTAATATAGGACCCCCAAACTTTACTACCAGCCATACAAAAATACCTATTACAACTGTACCATTTACTATTCTACCGCCATCACGATACCAGCTCCACTCAGTGGCCAATTCAAGTCCAGATGCGTGGGCTATGGCAGGTGTGAGCGCAAGTCCCAGTAACAACATAAAGGTAGTTTTGGTTTGCATTATTACTTGATAATCTTTCGGTTGAGAATTTTTTCTGCAAGTGTGTGGGCAAAATCATTAATTTCAACGTTGAGTGAAGTAGAGGCCAAATCCGCTTCATTTTTTATATCATTGTAAGCATTATCAGTTAAACGTTTGAATTCTAATTTTGCATTGTCGGTTAGTTTATCCTGCTGGATAAGTGCTTCGTCCCGAGCCTTTGAAATTGTTTCAGATGCCTCACGTCGTATATTTGCTAATTCTTGTTGATATTTGGTTAAAGCCTCTTCGCCAAGTTTAACAAAACTAGACGTGCAGTCCTCGATTTCATTAATTTTTTCGTCACGCATTTCGGTATGTTTCAATACCGGCTTAAATATAAATTTGTTCAAAAACCATAGTATGATTATGAAATTTGTTGCTTGAATAAACAGTGTAAAATCTACGTCAATCATCTATCTAAATGCCACCAGTGGATCCGCTTAACAAAGCCAGGTCAGACTACTCAAGGACTAACCAGCTGGCTAGTTAGAGCTGGGTTTTAAGGTCTAAAAAGCGGTAAGTGTAATATGTTTTTTTGCGGTTTTCAATGAATTTCCTTTTGGTTTTTGGAAAAGTTGCCTTGAATTGGCATTTCAAGGAAAAATACACGTAACTAATCCGTGCACATGGCATTGAATTGCACAACTTTTTGGGAACATTGACTTTCAATCTATGTGTAAAATGGGGTGAGCGATGGGAATTGAACCCACGGCCACTAGAGCCACAATCTAGCGCTCTACCAACTGAGCTACGCCCACCATAGATAGTGGTAATTAAAGCACTAAAAAGACGTTTTGTTCAAATAAAATTTATTATTCATCGTTATTTGTTGTTTTGTAATCTGATATCGGTCATCGATTGAGACGATTTTACATAAAGTATTTTCTTCACCTTCTCTAGTTGTCTCAACTGTAACAGTTGACCCTAGGCGTGCAGCGGCTACAATTCTAGGGAAATCATATGCCCCCAAGACCCTTTTGTTGTCGAATTTAACAACAACATCACCGTGCTTGATTCCAGCTTTTTCTGCTGCTGATCCAGCAAACACATCATCTACAAATACACCAAGTGCTTTGGAAAGTCCAAAGTCCCCTTCCTGATTTTTGTTTTCTTGCTGGATTGAAACACCTATCCATCCACGTTTGATTTTATTATTTTTAGCTCCTTGTGTTTGTTATGGCCCCGAAGGTTATATTTTTTAAAAACTTTTTCTTCTCCATAACAATGTGCTTAATAAGCTTGTTTATAAGTGGTTTTAGTTAAATACCTGTCACTAAAATCAGGCGAAGCTATTTTTTCTCCGTAGCCTTTATCACCAAGAACATGTTGCGCTTATCTCTTTGCACCAGCATTAGTATCGGTTCACCTGGCTTGACCTTTCCGGTCTGTCGGGAAAGACTATCAATATTTTTTATTCTTTTTTGATTAACTTCGGTGATTATATCACCAGCACGAAACCCCGCTGCAGCTGCTAATCCACCCTGCTTTACGCTGGTGACAACCACTCCTTCATCCTGTCTCACATCCAGCTGTTTGGCTAATTGGTCAGTGAGGTTTTCTACAATCATACCAAAGCCTTCAAATTGACTCGGGTTAATTATTATTTCTGTATCATCAGGCATTTCGCCCAATTTTAACCGTATTAATTTTTCTCTACCTTCTCGGATAATTTTTACTACAACAACAGAGCCTGGGCTCACGGCTGCTACGATTCTGGGGAGATCCCCAGCTTCAGATACCTCTTCTTTGTTAAACTCCACGATGACATCACCACGCATTACCCCTGCTTTTTTAGCAGGAGACCCTTTAAACACTTCGCCAACCAATGCACCAGCGGCTTTAGGCAGTTTAAGAGCCTTTTCAAGTTCTTTGGTTACCTGTTGTATCCCTACGCCTAACCATCCACGTTTGACTTTGCCTTTCTTGAGATCGCTGTAAATGTCCATTGCAGTATTTATTGGGATAGCGAACCCAATTCCTATATTACCCTGTGTGCCACCAGTGAATATGGCTGTATTAATACCGATCACGTTACCGTTGATATCAATTAGCGGCCCGCCAGAATTTCCTGAATTAATAGCTGCGTCAGTTTGGATAAAATTGTCATACGGTCCGGCTCCTATTATTCGGTGTTTGGCAGATATTACCCCGACAGTAACAGTTTGTGGGAAGTTAAAGGGGTTTCCAATGGCCATAACCCATTGGCCTACCCTCATATTATCGGAGTCTCCTAGTTTGACCTTAGGCAGATCCTTGTTCGCTTTAATTTTAATGAGAGCTATATCTGTCTTGGGGTCAGAGGCAATAAGCTTTGCTTCATATTCTTCTCTATCACTGCCTCTCCCACTGCCAAATGTTACTATGATTTCATCGGCTTTGTTGACGACATGGCTATTGGTAAGAATATAACCCTCGGACTCCACAACAAACCCCGAACCAAGAGACCGGCGTATTCGCTCTCTGGGCATTTGCCGACTTTCTGGGGACCTTCTCTCAAAAAAATCTCGCATAAGGTCTTTGGGAGCTCTCACTCTGGATTTGATTCGTTGCTTTGTAGATATGCTCACCACAGCAGGTGCCTGTTCCTTTGCTATTTTTACGAATGCGTTCTCTAGTTCTAAAGTATTTTTGGCTTCAGCTTCAGCGGGATCTAAAATTCCGTACGTGTTTAAATCAAACCCACTTAAAGACATAGTAATAACAAAAACAGTAACTACTATGGTTAATAGGTTGATTTTTATGGCATTGTATTTCACTTTTTGTCTACCCTTTTGTCTACCCTTTTGTCTGCCCAGTTTATTCTATGTATTAATTTTTCTTAGCATAGACTGTTCTACGGACATAAACAAGGCTGCTTGACTAAAACACTTGACAAACTTAGTAAATATGTCACAATATCTAGCAACAGTTTAAAATAACAATATTGGTATATATTTAAGTTATATGTCTATAGGTCAGGAAGAAAAGAAGGTTCCGGTTACAACACATCTGTACCAAAGGCAAATTAACCAATTGAATCGTATAGCGAAAGATCTTCAAGTGACAAAAGCAGTACTGTTTCGAGAAGCCATAGAACAACTTTTAAAACGATACGAGAAAAAACAACTTGAGATCGGGATAAAGTAATAATTTTTGCTGAAAATATAAAATTGGAGTGGTAACACAGTTTTTCCAAATGACAGCCTTACTTATTTTTTGAAAGGGCTCGATTAAATGGCATCTGCTTGGACTATTGGCCAGACCAAGACCACCACTGTACTGACCACCACCTGCAAGATCAGCCCTTTGGGCGATAATGCAAAGACCACCCCTTTCTTTGCCAAAAGTTCGAGTTTTACTCTCCTCCCCGGAGGGTTAATGGTGTAGGCCAGCTTTCGAAACCCCATTCGATGGCTGGCCGACTTTTTATGCCAACCGCAGAAATTTGTCTACATTTGGTCATTCGACAAAGACTAGCTTTTTACCAGCTCATAAAATAAAATCAGTGCTAGATTTATTTTTCTTGAGAGCGCTTCGTGCTTGTGATATAAACACTTAAGTTCTAAACGTTTGCGCTGAGTAAGCGAGCGTTTCTGAGCCGAGCTAGTGTGGAATTAGTAACTCCAAAATTACTATCAGTAACAGGTGACTAAAAGGAGTCCATGTTTGGTATGGCCGGCTAGGCCTTAAGAAGATATTGGCACTTTGGCCCATTTCCACATGACTCGCTGTTTTTATTTTAATAGGAATTTGGCGTGTTAGTTCGGCAGAAAGGGATTTGGATAAATCTTTCCTTTCGACAAGTGGGGATTTGATCTTGGTTTCGAGTGAATCAAGGCAGTTTATGAAACTCTGTGTGGTATGGCTGCCTCAATTACCGATTAACTGTAACTGGTGAATAATAAAAGGATGCTCTATTTCGAGCTAACTTTGGGCTTGACGATAGAACTGCAAGAGGCAATATATTTGAGTCAAGATAAAAAAATGCTTCTTGCCCATAAGTGGTACAGACGATGAGTCTTACCACTGTGCTTATCCATCTTTAGATTTCACCTTTCTTTGGTTCTGCTCAATACCGTTAGAATTTCCGTTTGTTAAAGGATTAACAAGACCCTTCGTTAAGGGTCTTCAATATAAGTCCGTTTAATACGGAAAGGGGCCTGTCGCTATGGAAACTCAATTATTTACTACACTCTTTCAACTTATCATTGCTGTTGTTTTTGGTGGTTGCGTTGGCTGGTTAATAAAGCGACGTGGCTTTTCAAAAATGGTGCTTCAAACTACTGACGATTCCAATCGGCTTCTTGAAGAAACCAGGAAAACTGCAGAAAATATCAAAAAAATAGCCGAGATAGACGCTAAAGAAGCAATCATTAAAAGACAAAACGAGTTTGATGTTAAAGTGAAGGAAAAACAAAAGGAAATAGATAAAGCAGAACAAAGGCTCTTGGATCGTGAAAAGACTCTAGATAAAAAAATAGAAAGATGTGAACAAAAGGAATTGTCAATTGGAAAAAAAGAGTCTCATCTTGATGATGTTAAAAATTTGTACCAGGAAAAAAATGAGGAAGTAAAGAAGCTAGTAGAAGAGCAGGAAAAAACTTTGCACCGAGTATCGAACATGACCGCTGAACAAGCCAAAACTGAACTAAAAGAAAAGTTTTTTGAGAAAGCCAGACTCGAGTCTGTCCACACTCTTAAAAGGATAGAAGAAGACACATTAAACGAAGCGAATGAAAAAGCACGACATTTAATAGCCAGTGCTATTCAGCGGTGTGCGTCTGACTATGTTGCTGAAAGCACTGTTTCAGTCCTAGACATCCCAAGTGATGAAATGAAAGGGCGAATTATTGGCAGAGAAGGCCGCAATATCCGCGCCTTTGAGATTGCAACAGGAGTTGACCTTATAATTGATGATACCCCAAATGCAGTCGTTCTCTCCAGTTTTGATATGGTCAAACGTGAGATCGCAGGACAAACACTATCTTCGTTAATTAAGGATGGGAGGATACATCCAGGGCGAATAGAAGACACAGTAGCTAAGATTAGCAAAGAAGTTAACAGTGGCATTAAAAAGGATGGTGAGCGAGCTTGTTTCGAACTTGGTCTCGACGGTATTCATCCAGAAATTATTAAACTGTTGGGAAGATTAAAATACAGAACCAGCTATTCTCAAAACGTACTTACCCATTCTACAGAAGTCGGCTTTATGTGTGGAATGATAGCCGCTGAACTTGGCCAAAACGTGAGAATGGCCAGACGAGCTGGGTTACTACATGACATTGGCAAAGCTGTCGATCAGAGCGTGGAGGGAAGCCATACACAAATTGGTTACGATTTGGGGCGAAAGTATAATGAACCAAAAATAGTGCTAAACGGAATTGCTTCCCATCACGAAGATGTTCCTGCAGAGTCAGTTATAGCAGTGTTGGTCGCTGCTTGCGATGCTCTTTCTGCATCTCGTCCAGGTGCAAGACGCGAGATGCTCCAGACTTACATCAATAGAATGCAGAAGCTCGAAGAGATTGGAGACTCTTTTCGTGGGGTTGAAAAGACTTATGCTATTCAAGCTGGTCGAGAAGTTCGTGTTGTCGTGGAACCAGAAGCGGTGGGAGACTCTGAAGCTTTTTTCTTAGCCAAGGACATTGCCCGCAAAATTGAAGATGAACTTGCGTACCCTGGTGAAATAAAAGTTACTGTTATAAGAGAAACTAGGGTTAGTGAAGCGGCCAGATAGGGCAATCAAGGAAAGTTAAAAGTGCGAATACTTGTTATTGGTGATGTGTTCGGTCGCGTCGGGCGACGTGTTCTACGTCAAGGGTTGAACAATATTGTCACCTCCGCAAAGATTGATTTCGTCGTTGCCAATGGCGAAAACCTTGCCGGTGGATCAGGCGTAACACATGATACACTCGAAGAAGTGTTTGGTTTAGGTGTAGACGTAATTACTTCTGGTAACCATATATGGGATAAAAAGGAATCACTGAAACTGTTAGAAACAGAGAAACGGCTATTGCGTCCAGCTAACTATCCTGCTGAAGCTCCTGGTGTCGGCGGGAGAACATATGAGGCTAGAAATGGGAGAACAATTGCGGTATTAAACCTCTTAGGAAGGGTATTCATGGATTCAGTCGATTGTCCTTTTCATACTGCAGATAACCAGATTCACAAACTCAAAAACGAATCAAAAATTATACTTGTAGACATGCATGCAGAGGCCACAAGTGAGAAACAAGCCATGGGCCACTACTTAGATGGGCGTGTATCAGCCATCTTTGGAACACATACTCACGTTCAGACTTCAGACGCCTATATCATGCCACGCAGTACTGCCTACATTACAGATGTGGGAATGACAGGTCCAATTCACTCAATTATTGGAGTACGGCCTGAAATTATACTTAGGCGGTTTGTAAAAAAGATTCCTGAGCGATTTCAAGAAGCCTCCGGACCTGGCCAGTTCAATGGAGCAGTTATAGAAGTAAACGACGACTCTGGTCTGGCTAAAAGTATTAAATCTGTGGTGATTAGCTATGAAGAACAGTGATCTAATTTATCTTTTGTTACCATAGAGCTAACCCCGGATTTTAAAGTTTCACTTGCAACCCAGCCAAGTTGCCCTTGTATTTTGCTAACGTCTATCCTAAGCGAGCTTTGCAGTTTGAAGATTGCCTCAGAGTCTACATTATTTCTTTTCCCTGTTACATGGTAATAAAGATCTCCAACAAAACCGACAAAAAAAAGGGCAAACTTAGATACTGGAACCGCCACTTTTATACCACCCAAAGCCTCAGAGATAAGCTGGATCAATTCACCGGTGGAAACATCTCTTCCATCACTAACCATGAATGTTTCGTTTGCTGCTGCAGGGTGTTCTATGCAGGAGGTGATGGCATCAGACAAGTTGCTTATTGAAATTATGCTCCTTTTATTTTTTACCGTTGGAACAAACAGGATTAAACGCTTGTTAACATAGTTGACCAAGTTGCTCATGTTGCCTTTTGCGCCTGGTCCATAAATCAGGGGCGGTCGAAGTATTACGTATTCTGTGTTCTTATTTTTACAAAATTTTTTTATCGCTTCTTCTGCTTTTAGCTTGCTCTGACTATAGGAATCCCTTGGGAAAGGAACCGACAGCTCATTAAATGTTTTCCCCTCGGGAGTAAACTCCCCTAACACTTTTATAGTGCTCAAATAAATAAACCTTTTCACATCAGCCTTTATTGCAGCTTCGGCCCAATATTTTGTGTGCTCAGTGTTTATTCTAGTATGTTCACTCTCTTCCAGTCTTTTTATAGTTGGCTTAGAATGTGCCAAACCAGCCAAATGTACAATAGTATTAACGCCTTCAACTGCCCTATCCAAATCTGCTTTTTTTGAAACATCAGGTAAAAGAAATGCCTCTACAAAACCTTTTCCAGTACTAGGCAAAGTATCCGTTGAATTAACGGTATCTTTTGGAAGATTTCTATAAACAGCCCTAGTAGCGAAACCGTTTTGTGCAAGGCGTGTAATAAGATGCGAACCTACAAAGCCACTTGCACCGGTTACTAAGACTTTCTTCATTTATTAAATAAATTTAATAAGCATGCTTGATGAATGGAGCATAAACGTTTAAGCTTCTTGTCAATTAGCATAATTCGGAGTAGCACAACAACACCTTAGCTTTACATGCCCATTTGTTTTCTAGCCTCTTTCATCATATCTGCTGTAATGATTGATGCTCTAGTAATTCTGGCTTGCGATTCCATGTGTCCTCGGACCATATTCCTAACAAACCCAGGAACCCGCTCTAGTAATTCAATAGCTTCATTGCTCCATTCGATTTCTCCTTGGTCATGCAAGACATCTTTTGGCTTGGATCTACGACTAACCAACATCACATTACAATTAGCATTACGCAATAAGTTTTCTGCGTTTGATCCAATGTCTAATTCATTTCCGCCGTGCACTCCAATTTTACCCAAAATGAGCAGCGCGATATCCTTACCATTAAGCCATTTTAGTATTTCATCATATGCCTTTCCAGCAAGGACGAAAGACTCAATCTGAACACCTGCTTCTTCAGCTAAAAGCTTTGCTTTTTCAAGATGATCTCGATAGATCTTTTCGAGACCAGAGTCAATTATCTGGTCATGCAATTGTTCTTGTTGTTCAAACTTAAAGGTGTCACTTGCTTCTTTACTAAGCACACTGGAGATAGAGTTGAATACTTTAGAATGAAAATCAGGGTCAAACACAGTTAACGCAGTAATTTTGCAGTCTAGCCTTTTGCTCATTTGAATGGCTGAGTGCATTGCTGCAAACGATTGCTCAGAACCATCTATGCCCACTACTACATGCCCATTTTTTAATTTCAGTGGGCGTTTTATAACCAAAGTGTCTACTTGTACTCGTCTCGTTACTCGTTCACAAACGCTTCCAAGTTGGCTGGTCTTAACCTCGCCAAGTCCCTTTGCTCCCATTGCTACAAGATCGTACTTGACGTTTCGTATATCCCGCACAAGTTCAGAGTAATTTCGCCCCTCCATCGATTTACTGTCATGGCTTATTCCACGCTGACTACATCTGTCGCGGAAAACATCAAGGTACGAGTCGGATATTATGTGTAAGCCGTGTTCTATTAATTCAGAATGAATGTCTCGTTGCTCTTGTAATTTTACAGGGTCTTGGAACTCTGCGGGCAACCCAGGTTCCATCTGTACAAAACGGGTCTCGTGAAGGCGTGCAGCATATACATGTGCACCAGTAAGATTGGAGCCAAACTGATCTGCTATATCGAGCGTGCTGTCAAGAGCCCATGTAGAGTAGTCAGAGTTATCTAACATGATTAGAATTTTGTTAAACATTTTGCTCAATTGTCTCCTTAGTTAACATACTACCATTGCGACATATACAGCAAATAATATACCAGCGTGTTGGTTATAAACAATAGAACAAAAAAAACTAAGCATAATTTGCCAATCATCCTGTGTCTTTGCTCTTTTCTGCGAAAGGTTAGGTTTATGGCAATGGTCAGTCCAGCTGGCAGACCATACCCAAGGAAAAGAAACAAAACTTTATGAAACGAACTAAAATTGTGTGTAAAGAAAGTAAAATACACAAGCAGCATAAGCCAAAATGCTCCCAAGAGCCACAGAGCAGGGGATGATTTTGCTGACCCATCGCAAAGTTCAATTTTGTTACCTTTACGTAAAACACTCGAGAACCCATTTAATATCATATAGATTGCAAGATATACTGATAAAGCTACGGTTAGAAAGTGAGCCATTAGGGCTGGCCTAAATATTTTAAGGTAAACCCATTCTGGTCCGTGGAACCCAAGCTGGTCGGTAAAACTTATAAGACCTAGTTTTCTAACCTGATAGTAGAACAAAAAGTAACCCAACATTACCAAGGCTGATACCAACACCATGTAGTGATGGGCCAGCCCAGATTTTTTTTTTGCCATGATTCCAGATGCAACAAATAGCATGGTTGTTGCAGTAGAAAGGAGATAACTGATATCGGATCCCATAGTAGACCGGTGGGATAAAAATCCGGCTAAATTAAAAAAATCATCCATATCATTACAACATTTTGAATTAATAGTATTTACTCTAGCTAGGTATATGACCACACTATAGTAGTTTTGAAAAGATACTACTGATAAAATGGCACAATGGTGCATTTAAGGGCTTTTTCAACAGTATGGAACTTCCAAGAATAAGTATTACCGCCAAACTAATCCTAGTGTTTCTAGGTGTTTGCCTAATTCCAATTGTGGTGGTGAGCGTAATTGGAATTGCAATGACATTAAACACACTTGAAACTAGCTCCACTTCAAGTTTACAAGCCAGCGCCAATCTGCAAAAAATCCAGATACAAACCAATCTTCGCAGGGTGGTAAAAGACGTTACATATCTATCAGAAATGGTTTCATATGCACCTGCGAACATAATAAATGCCAAACGAGAAGTTTTAGAGTTTAGCAAAAGCAGGCCAGAGTACTATCAGGTTAGGTATCTTGGTGATTTGGGACATGAGGTTATAAGGTCTAACTTCAGAAACAATTTATTTTTCCTAACCCCAGAAGCCAACCTCCAATATAAAGGGAATCGATACTATTTCCAAAAGGGCGTAACCATAAAAAAAGGCTCTGTTTACTTTTCCGCCATGGACTTTAATTTGGAGCACGGCAAACTTGAATTACCAAAACAAATGGTAATTCGAATTGTAACACCTGTTTATTACAACGAAAGAAAACAGGGGATAGTGGTTCTCAATATGTTTGCAAAACAATTTTTTAAATGGATGCAACTTCCAGGCACTCCATTTACAACTTTCCTGGTAGATGAGAACGGGGTGATTATACATACTGAAAAGAACAATAATGAGCTGAAAGTCCCCGTGAATGTTAAGTCTGGGGTAAGCTTTAAAGAACTTTATCCTTCCCTTAATAAGCAAAATCTGATGGAAGGCAACACAATTGTTAATTTAGATGATGTTGTTTTAGCGAACTTCTTTATTCAAGATGACGGCAACTTTAACCTTCCACCTTGGCGACTGGTTACGGTACTACCGAAATCACACTTTGATCCCAAACTGAATGTTTTTACACTTAACTTAATGATAGCCCTGTTTGGAGCCGCAGTTTTCGCTGTACTTGCAGCGGTTTTCTTTGGAAGACGCTTTACTAGGCCGATCGAGGCATTGTCTGAAGATGTGCTTTTGGTTGCGGAGGGACAAATGGACAGTACTCTAGACGTCAGAACTGGAGATGAGCTTGAAGACCTTGTTAGTCGCTATAACAGAATGAAACTCCAGCTTAAAAGTCATCAGGCTTCATTATTGAGTGCCAATGCCACTAAGGAGGAAGAACTGCGAAACTCAGTTGCAGAGATTAGACAGCTAGAAAGGGAACTTTATAAACAGGATAAACTAGCTTCACTAGGTGAGCTTTCAATGGGTCTTGCACATGAGATTGGCAACCCCTTGGCATCTATCAAAACAGTGGCGCAGGCGCTTTCTGAGGAGACAGAATATCACACAGATAAATCTAGTCATTTTGCAAAGATTGTTTCTGAAGTAGACAGGCTTAATAGTTTTCTTAAAAAATTCAATAACTTTGCGGTTATTAGGGATATTGATCTAGCTCCATGTGATATTTGTGAACTTGTGCGCGATGTTGTGTTTTTTCTAAAAATTCAAGCAAAAGAAAAGAAAATTGAACTCAACGAGGTTTTTGAGGACAATCTGAATAATGTCATGGTTGATCCCCAGCAAATAAAGCAGGTAATAGTCAACCTGATTTTAAATTCGATTCAAGCAACGGCTAATGGTGGAGCCATTAACATCTCTGTACGTACAGGTGATGAGCATTTTTGCTGTGAACTGAGGGACACATGTTTTACTACTACTAATAAAGAATCGGTCTCGTCAGACGACAGGGAATTTATAGAGATTTCTGTATGTGATACTGGGCATGGGATACCCGGTGGTAGCGTGGAAAAGATTTTCGATCCATTTTATTCAACCAAACCCGATGGTACAGGCCTTGGGTTATCTGTTGTCCATAGAATCGTCGACCAGCACATGGGCACAATACAAGTTTATTCAAAAGAAGGATGGGGAACTACATTGATGATATTACTTCCAAAAACTTATTCAAAAGAGTCTTGATGAGTAAAGAACTTCTTATCGTAGAAGATGACCAAACAATGCTCGAAACTTTGAGCCACGTTTTTAGAAAAGCTGGCTTTACAGTGTTTGAAGCAGGTAACGGTGCTGCCGGAATAGAAGTAATTAATAATAAACCTGTTAAGGTTATGCTCCTTGACCTTAACCTCCCCGACATGTCGGGACTTGATGTGTTAGCTAGGGTGAAGGAGATCGACGACCAGGTTCTTTGTATTTTTATGACTTCGTATCCAGAGATTAAGACTGCAGTAACGGCAATGAAGCAAGGGGCTTATGACTATATCAACAAACCATTTGAGCTTGATGAACTTCGGATAATTGTGAATAAAGCTTTTGAAGTTGAAACACTTAAGTCTGAAATTGCTTCCCTTCGTTACGAGCGAGACTCTAGGCGCCAAGATTTTGGGATGGTTGGAAACAGTGACCCAATAAAACGTATTCAGGACCAGATTAGTCAAGTAGCCAGGACAGACAATACCCATGTCTTGATTTTGGGCGAGAGTGGGACAGGTAAAGAGTTGGTAGCAGACGCTATACATAACATTTCTTCCCGTAAAGACAAGCCTTTATTAAAAATAAACTGCTCATCAATCCCTGAAACCCTTTTAGAATCGGAGCTCTTTGGGCATGCAAAAGGAGCCTTTACAGATGCAAAAACCAGTAAAGCTGGTATTTTCGAGTTGTCCCACACAGGCACTATTTTTTTAGATGAAATTGGAGACCTAGCCATTTCACTTCAGCCCAAGTTGCTTCGTGTCTTAGAATCACGTTCGCTTCGCAAGCTTGGTGGGACAAAAGATATAGCAATTGATATTAGAGTTATCTCAGCTACCAACCAGGAACTCAGTGTTAAAATCCAGCAAAACCAATTTCGATCAGACCTACTTTACAGGCTCAATGTTTTCACTATTTTGGTGCCCCCTTTGCGTGAGCGCGTACATGACATTCCGCATTTAGCCAGACACTTTCTATCCCAGTTTAAAAGCACAATGAAAGAAGATGTTATCGATTTTGATAACGATGCTATTGAGCTATTAAAAAACTATGCTTGGCCTGGGAATATAAGGGAACTAAAAAACATGATTGAGCGTGCCTATATCTTAACTAAAACAAATATAATAACTCGCAAAGATCTTTTGCCTGATTCTGGCTTTAATCTCGTAAAAAATAATAGTGCAGAGCTTTTTTCAATACGCGACAATTGGACTTCACTAGAAGAGGTAGAAGCTAAATATATTCAAAGTGTTGTGAATCACTTTGATGGGAACAAATCGGAGGCTGCCCGTCTGCTTGGGATTTCTCGAGTAACACTAAGAGAAAAACTTAAGAAATGTGCCGATGCGGACTTTAATTAGAATTCTTGAACAGTAGAAGCTCGGAAATTTTTTATATCAAGGACATTGGAAAAAAATTGTAGGCTGGACAATTTATTGGCACTTTGGAAATAAATTTGCCAGTCTTTACAATGTTGATCAAAAGAATACCGGCTTTTACAGATTTAGAATGATATTTGAATGAGTGGACTTTGACATTGTTAAGTGTTAATTATTTTATCAACACTAGTTCCAAAAACTTTTCCCAAAGCATCTAAAGCTATCCAATGCAAGTCTTCTTTGGAAGGGTCAGTGAGCACTGAAACCAAGGCCCTTTTCACGGATTCTGGATCAAATTTGGATAACGAATTACATATATCGTCTGTTAAGTCGGCAAAATGTTCACGATCAAAGAGAGCATTTATAAGAATATTAAGGCAACCATCGTCGTTATTGATTAAACCAAGACCTTTTATACACGCTTTCCTCACTTGTAAAGAGGGGTCATTTAGGCCTTCCGATAAGGCTGTAATTCCTTCAATTTTACCAGCAAAGGCTATTGCATTAGCGGATTTTTCGCGGACATTTTCATCATAATCTACCATCAGTCTTTCGGCTACAAGATCTAAAACGATACTGAGTTTCCCAGCAACATATACTGCCTGTGCCCTTATCTTTGGGTCTGATTGTGCAATAATTGCACGCACTTTGTCTTCACCGGGGTTGATACCAATTTCCCCTAGTGCAGCAATGGCTTTTGACGCTAGTTCTGGATTGTCAGACTGTGCAAGCAACACCATATTTTTTACCACATTCTCAGACATACAGCCTGTGAGGATAAGGATTAGGTCTTCTGGCTGTAACCCACCAGGAGTGGCCCCAGGGTTCAGAACTGCCTTCTTACCGCCTATCATTTCAACGTCCTTACCAAGTTCATTAGTGCTGTTGGATTTGTCAAGCCGGTTGTCGATTTGGTTTATTGGTAAATCTGAATCTTTCATCCAAAGCAACTCGCATAAAGAATCTAAAGATTCATTATCACCGCATTTTGCTATGGCGGCGGCAATGGCTATGGATACTTGTCTTGGTCCAGTTTGAAGCAGCTCAGTTAAGTCTTTTGCAACATGGTTTTTATAAAATTTTTCATATAGTTCTATTAACCCAAGACGTAAAAGCGGTTCTTTGTCTTGATTTTTAATTAGGTCAAGCAGAAGTGGCTTAAATTCTTTTGACGATGACTTAGCCATTACTTCACTAGCGACTAGGATTAGTTCATCACTTGCATCTGGCCCTAAGTACCCGGTAACTTTATCGGAAACATCTACATTGGGCAATCCACCTAGCACCTTTAAAGCAACTGTTTTAACAGTTAATGAATCGTGATCGAGTAGTGGTTTAATTGATTCTTCAATCCCTGAGAGTAGTCCATTTTCTTCCATCGCTTCCAAAACCGAACAAACAACCATGTCGTTGGAATCGCGAAGTAACAAGGCAAGACTTACTTTTCCATCTTCACCCCCAACCAGGGCTAGAGCCTTTGCTGCTGCTGCCCTTACCAGTGGGTCTGCATCAAGTAAAACAGAAGACAAAGAATCTTTCATCTCGTGAAAACCAGTTTCGCCAATCATCTCACATGTCATCCGACGCTCTGCTGGGATGCCGTTAGAAAGCATTCTAGAAAAAAAATCTACCACAGCTGAGCCGCCTATAGATTGAAGTGCCGTAAAAACTGTTTCACCAATATCGACCCCTCCTTCTTGTTCATAAAACCTTATGATGGGTTCTGCTGATTTTGCCATACCAAGGTTTCCCAGAGCTTTTATGAGCTCTAGTTGCACGTCCCATTGTGGGTCCCAGTCAAACTCTTCGTCATAGCTGTAACCATCCCCATCATCGGCTAAAGCTTTAAGTAATATATCGACAGACTGATCCTTTCCAGTAGCCCCAATGGTTTTAGCAGCACTTACCCGTATATCGCCTTCAGGGTCGAATAGCAGTTTTTCTATTCCCGAAGTATCGGCATCTTTGCCACACTGGTAAATTCCTTCTAGTGCCTCAATCCGCAAATCTATATCCTCTTTGTTGTCAGTTGCAATGTTAATCAAAGAATTCTGATTGATATGAGGGGCAAGACTCCCAAGTGTTTTAGTGGCATAAAATCGTGTGTAAAAATTTTTTGATGACAAAAAATTGTTTACTAGAATGGCGATATCTTTTCTTAGAGACACTGTTGCTCCATCAAAGGTTAGCATTTGATTTAATGCCAGATTAAAACAGTAGATAGCTAGATTAGCCGACAAAATCCAAATAAAGGATTCTGCCGGCTTTCAAGCTATAGTAATAAGGGCTAAACTATATCACGCCTGGCAAAACTCATCGAATCAAAGCTGTTCTTATAAGGAGATTCTCCAAGTTTTTTAATCTTGCCTACTCCAAGCTTGAATCTGTAGCGGTTGGTAATTGGGTCCGGAACCATAGCTACGAGGCTGTTGGCAGACTGTTCCGGATGTAAGAAATATGTCCAACTCGTTCCCTTCTTGACGACTGAAGTGACAATGGCTACACCAGTGATAGAGGCAGAGTCAAACCTAATATGCCCATTCTTTTTCAATGTAGAGTATTGAAAATCGCCTGGATGGGATGCTTGGTTGTAATCTTTCTGAACAGGCACCCTGTTGCTGTAAGCCATCACATAGTCACCACTTTCAATGCCTCTCGATTTTGCATCGTCAGGATGAATTTCAATCCAATTCTCGGGCCACCTTTTCATGATCATTGGTCTTCTTTCCATGTCGTCAAATCCCGATTGCCATACTTCATTAATTCTACCGTTGGTGATCCATAATTCATCACCTTTAGGAGAGATTTCATCGTAAAAATCGGAAAAAAGATTCCATGGTGATTTCAGCATGTTTAGTTTGCCTGACTGTGAGTTGAAATGCGTAAGCCATTTAGGCCACACTGTGGTCACAGCAGGACCGGTCTCTGGCATTACCCTTTCTGTATCATGAGCCCTAACTGTCCCAGCTAATTTATAGCCATTCCACGTAAGCCCAGTTTCGGCACTAACATACTGCTGCCCAGGACGGTTCTCTTTCCACTCTTTAGGCACCATTAAGATTGGCGTTTGAATTCCCTTGGTACCAAACTTGCGTAGCGCTTCGTGGCCCTTTATTCCATTTTTCTTTGCCATGAACACAAGGTTGTGATACGCACGTATACCCTTTCTGCTGAATCGGGCCGCCTCCTCAAATACTTCATTTGAGTTTTTCCAGTTAAAGCCTTTAAAACCCATTTTAGTAGCCCATTGACCCACAATCCACCAGTCGGGTTTGGCTAATCCTGGGGCATCCATGAACTTTGAGTATAGCCTCAAACGCCTTTCACCATTGTTTCTGGCAAAATCATCTTCTCCCCAGCCAGAAGCCGGAAGGACTATATCTGCGTATTTTGCTCCAATGGGGTCACGCAGATAAATATCCTGGTTAACAACAACAGTCCCACCGCTATCCATGCGCTTTTTAAGGGAGTCAATAATTTCTTCTTTCTTGCGGGATTTAATCTGGTGTGGGTTTTTCCTAGTAAGCTTGTTAAACATACTTTGAATTGATTGTGTTCCACCCATGGCTGATGTCCATGTGGTACCAACAACATGAGCAAAACGCACGTGCCCAGAAACAAACCAACGATCAAGATCAATTGGCTTTTTGCGTCTACCTTCTTGTTTCTCGGGCGACTTAGATCTCGGGTATCCTCCACCGCTCATTCCACCACGCTGATGACCTCCAAAACGACCAACAACCTGCCCGGGCCGGCCGCCAGCTCCGAGAATAACTGCCATAGCAGCTACAGATGTGGTGTTGAGATAATTATTAGACCAGTAGTTACCTTTTTCGATCCCGATGGAAGTTTTGACTCGGCTGCCATCTGCCTTGGGTTTGGCCATCATGGTAGCGGCAGCTTTTATCTTGGAAGCAGGAATGCCAGTAATCTTTGAGGCTGTAGCCATTTCCGCCTCTTTTTGAGAGAATAGCCACTTCTTGTAGTCATCAAATCCCTTGGTTTGAAACTTGCCCCAAGTGGTACGCCATTGCCATGGTGTATTCCTAGTACCTTGACCAAACCCGCTGTCAGTTTCCCACTTATTGGCTACCCATTTATTTATCCACTCTTTATCTTGCCACCCTTTTTCAATTATGTACCGACTTATGGCCAATTGCAAAACTGTATCGGTGCCTGGTGTGATCTGCAAGAATAAGCCACCGTTCTTTTCGGCGAAAGCAGCACCAGTAGTTTTTCTTGGAAGGACAAAAATTAGCTTTTGTCCTCTGTTGCGTACAGCTGGTAAAAACCATTCGGTGAAAAGAACAGTCTTAGTTTCATATGGGTCAGTACCAGATATAAACACAACTTCTGAGTTACCCCAGTCCCAATAGGATGGAGCAAAGTTTTCAAAACCAGTATCTCGGAACCCAGCAGTAGCGCTCCCTGGGCCAGGCTGATCGTGTGGTGCCCAGGCAGGTGTATTAATATAGCGTCTGGCAAACTTGGTTAGGGCATATGTGTTCTCATAAAACTCGTATGAAAAAGTTTTTTGAGCCCATGCTTGCTCACCGAATTTATTTATAGTGTAATTTGACAGTTCAGCACATACATCCAGTGCAGTGTCCCAGTCGACAGGCATTAAAGTGTCGTTTACCCGGACTAACGGACTTTTGAGCCGGTCGTGTGTTGGGGAATTAGGGTTGTAACAACGTTGTGATATAGCGCCACCTCGGATGGAATGATCACCGGAAAGGTTGACAGCTTCTGCATCGCCATCAGGGAGGACAACAACGTTGTGAAGTTTACCGTTATACAAAGCAACGTTATGCTGGTTTGGACCTATCCATTTACCCGACAAAGGTGAAACTGGGTAGTCAACACCTAAGGCATTTTGTTTTGCTTTGGTTCCACCCTCTTTGCCAACAGGCCATCTGTATATTTTGTATCCGCATGCTACTACACAATAGTCACATGCGGTTGTAAGAACGTCGGCGTCTGATGGCGGTATTGGCACTGTATCTTTGGTACTAAATTTTGTAATGCTCATGATCAATCTTTCCTTATGTATTATTAGCCAAGGTTTTTGTTTCGGCCGTAAATAAGCCCCATTACGCCGACGGCATAAATATCATCTCCCTTCACCTCCAACTGAATTTGTGGCAGGCTCTGCGTAGCGTGTCCAGCCACAATCATTCCATGGCGCGAAAGATCGAACGTTGAAAGGTGAAAAGGGCAAGGGCCTGCAACAGCATCTGAATGGTGGTATCCACCGTCCGTAACAGTTCCACCCATATGCGTGCAGAGCTTGTTGAATGCAACAACATTGGCATTTTTACCAACACCACCACCAGCTGGTTTGCTAAGCTTTACTAATATATTTTCAGAATCTTCATCAGGGTAGTTGAAATCAATTGGCCTTCCAGACTTGAGCCTGCTTAGCTTGCCAATTTTCTTTCTTGGGTATCCGACCACCTTGGCCTCAGCCATCATAGGTTTTGTCCCAAGCATCATCATTGCAGCAGTAATACCGCCGCTTAGGAGGAATTCGCGCCTATTTGCACAAGCGCCTTTTCCCATCTCTGTTTCACTCATATGTCACCTCAAACATTTAGATTATCTTTACAAAGCGCATGGATAAGCCATGCGCTTTAGTTATTTTTTTGGTTGCCAGTCATCAAATGCTGCTATAGGTGGAATCTTTGGAAATGGAAGCTTAATCTCTTCTCCACTCATAGAACCAAGAAACTCCACAAGATCTGCTTTCTCATCATCTGTGAGGTTCAATGGTTTCAGAATTTTAGTTTTTGTGTTCAGCAGATCACTTTCCCCTCCGCCTTCGTTGTAGAAATCTACAACTTCCTCTAGGGTGAAGAAAGCCCCGTTATGCATAAATGGAGTTGAATAACTCAGATAACGAAGGGTTGCTGTGCGAAACTTGCCTATGTCCTGTGGGTTTTTACCACGGAAATATGCTCCAAGGTCATGCTTGGATTCGCGATAAAGCTTTTCAGTCACACCTTTTGCGTAAATTTCAAAGCGATAACTAATCTGAGCAAGACCTGATTCGGTCCATTCCACCGGATTAGGAACATCTAAGTTGTAGTACTTTTCATCGGTTAGCATAGGACCGTTATGGCACTCAACACAGTTCGCTTTTCCTTTAAACAACTCGAGGCCACGTTTTTGCGAAGCCGTGAGAGCTTTGTTGTCACCCTTAAGGAACCTGTCATAAGGAGTGTCAGTCTGGGACATGTAACGCTCAAAAGCGGCTATAGCCCGCCATGCATCCTTAATCAAAGGCCGATCGTAACCGAAAACTTCCTTCCACCGTTGACGGTACTCTGGTGTCATTTGGAGTCTTGATTCCATCATGTCATCTTCCCCGTTACCAGCGACCCCTCCTTTATTTGCAGCCGGAGCTTGGGACTCTAGGCTCGTAACTGAACCAGCCCAAAACAGTTTATGAAAATAACCAGTATTTACTATTGTTTGGGAATTTCTCCAATGTACCGTACCAGGATATCCCCTGCTTATCGGGTCATTAAAACCCCAGCCAGTGTCCGGATGGTGACATGTACCGCATGATAAAGAAGCATCCCCAGTTAGTTTGGGATCGAAAAATAGCAAATAGCCCAACTCCTGCTTTGGTCCCATCTTGGCTGGGTAAATAGCGGTAGATGACTTATTATCCGCTGGAATGGGAGGGTGAGCTGGAAGTGGCACTAACGGCGGATCAAAATCTGGATCACCAGCTGCGAAAACTGGAACTGCAGTCAAGGAGGCTACAGATATAAAAGTGGCTGCGATTACAAGTGCAAGCCAATAATTACCCTTGAACATATTTCCTCCTTTACTTAATTCTTGGTTTTATACCAGTTAGCGATTACAGGATAAGAAAGGTCTGGCTTGCCAACATCAATCGATGGGTTATCACCAGACAAGGAAAGTAAGAACGTTTTTAATGCCTTTTTTTCCGACTTCGTAAGTTTTAAAGGCTTCATCGCTGAGTCCTTTAGCCCTGGTCGGTCTTTTCCACCACCCTTGTTGTAGAACTCAATTACATCTTCTAAGGTCCCTATCATGCCATTGTGCATGTATGGTGCTGTATATTTGAGTTCTCTCAGGGTTGGCGTGATGAACTTGCCAAGGTCATTTTCATTATGGCTAACAGTAAAATAGCCAACATCACGTCGCCAGTTAAGCCTATTCTGGACTCCAAGACCATACATGAAGGTAAGGTATGTGACATGACGCTGTGGATTTTTAAAAATATCCGCGTTCTCAGGGACGCCAGTGTTATGTGGTAACCCATCTGAGAACATAGGACCATTATGGCAACTTATACATCCGGCCTTTCCTTTGAAAAGCTCCATGCCTTGTTTTTGTTCGGGTGAAAGTGTGCCTTTATCAAAAGGCACATTTTTTGAGACAACAGTTTTTAAAAATTCTGGAATTGCCTTTCGTACTAACCCGTTGGATGGCTCTTTTCCATAAGCTTGTTTGAATAACTTCACGTACATAGGCACCTGCTTTAGGCGCTCCTGCATGATCCGCATGTCCATATTCATCACATATGTGTCTGTGATTTGGTCGCGAGTCATGTCATTTAACGAAGTTCCAATTCGACCATCCCAATGCCAAGGAATGCCAAGAGTTTTTTTGTAAGCTGTGTTAAGTATCGTTGGTGCATTTCTAAAATGTTTACTCCCGGGATATGCATCACCCACCGCGACATGTTTTGTCCAACCCTCTTTTGGGTCATGGCAAGTGCCGCAACTAATTGCCGAATCCCCGGAAAGTCGTGGGTCGAAAAATAACGCTTTACCAAGTTTTGCTTTGACGGCATCAATTTTTAATTTCGGCAAGGGGCCGATGTCAGATGCTTGTGACTGTACAGAGGTGAATAGAACTGCAACTACAAGCACCATCAAAATAGTTGAGTAATTATAAATTTTGTTAGTAAAAAATTTCATAAATCGAACTCCCTGCGCCATTTAATAAGGGTAGCGACTTTAGAACAGCCCCCACATTTCAAAAGTTAAAATTAGGTTTAAGAGGAGAAACAGAGCCCTATACAAGGCTTAAATGGTTTAACTTCTAACCTACAAACCAAACATAACTTTCATTCAGCGAATACAATTCGCAAATATTATGCCAACTGGTTTTATTCGGTCGTGGAATACAAGGACGTTTTTTGGCAGCAGTTAAAACAGCACTGGTTATAGTGGTGATAACCCTTGTTGGTGCCCATTTCTTTCATTGCATGTCATCAACAAAGAAATAAGATAATTGGAAATTCCGGGCTGGCAATGAACTTACCATGCTGGAAAGATTGTATCCAGCAAGTGTGCGCTAGTTTAGACTGTTGCTAAGGTTGCCTTGATATTGAAACCTTATGGTGAAACAGGCAGGAGCCGATTCACAGTAATAACTGACGATTATAAACTTAGCCAAACGTTCGTTCCATGTTTTAACAATATAAACCAACTTTTTTGGTTTTAACTTATGAGTCCAGAAATCGTATCTGTACCACTTGTCGAGTATAGGGCTAGAAGTTTCGATGCTTCCATCGGGTATAATATCGGCCTCGTATCCGTTTTTTGGGGCCCTGCTAACCTGGCTTAATGATGTTGCGTTTACTGATGCCACCAGCACTTTCCCTTTTGGTGAGGTCATCCCACTATTGGTGACTATCTTGGCCCTACGTATAGCTATATCCCAATTTAACTGCTCTTTGGAAATTGAGCTACTTTGGAACCACGAACTATTGGAAAAGTTGAAATGCACCCATTTGTTTGGACTTGTGGCATCGATTACATACTCTATCTCTTCGCTAAGTTCAGCACCAAGATCCTTTGAGCTGGGATTTTGTGAAGTAGCTAGTTCCACTTGTGCGGCTTTCTTTTGAAGTTCAACTGTAATCTCGTCCGTACTTTTATACACAGCAGAGCCCAGTTCCCACATCATTAAACCTGCTAGGGAAACGATATTGAGAATTAAAAACCATTTGAGCCATTTAGGTGGTGTTTGGGCTAACCCCGGAGTCTCGTCTTTGTTGTTGTTATAGTGATTCATTGGTTAGATAATGAGGATAGTGCTATCGTGCTCAGTTTACAATACCAGTAACAACTATTATATATCAACATACGGGGCTTTTATATGGGTAAAGGGAAGTGGAGAAACAGAAACTTTTCGTTGATCGATATTTGGTTTCACATAGGTGTGGCAATAAATCTTGCCGTTGTTTTGCTTCTACTTTGGTACTCCCTCGGTTAAAAAAAACTGGACAGGATAGCAATCCTGTCCAGTTATGATCGAAACCCAATCTATCGGGGGAGGGATAGATTGGGCTCCTATCAGCGTGGCGTGGCTGTTTAACAACAGCTAGTGAGCCACTTATTTGTATTCATGGTTTAAGGTAGCTTTACCGCCACTTCCAATTTCAATTTTTTTGGAGATCACGCCAAGTTTTGAGTGCCAAACTATAACCGAGTACTTACCGGCTGGAATCTTATCTATGGAATAAGTTCCATCAGCGGATGTGATGGCATAATAAGGATTCTTTAGAGCTAGCATGTAGGCATGCATGAAATTATGAGCATCACATTCTACTTTTATAGTGTTACCTCGTCGCATCCTAACCTTTTTCTTAAAAGTAAAACCCTGGGTGGGCTGTGCTTCATTAAACATGGTTACTCTGACGACCCGTTTGCCAGCAGGTATAAGTTCGTACGTGTGAATATTGTGTAAAACCGGGTCATGGTTCACCACCTCTAATTCGCTTTTGTCCTCAATAACTTGAACCCAGGGCAGAAAAGTGCAAGTTTTTTGGTTAAGTTGCCAACCACCATTTGGGACGTTCCATGGTTTACCCGCTGAAACTTTCTTGAAAAACACAACTGCACTTTCCAGCCCTCCGTTACCATCAACAGTAACTTCTTTGATTTCCCGGACACCAGTGCCGCAAACCTCAGGATTTTTTTCAATTGAAATTTTCATTGAATCTGGAACTTTGCCATTGAAGCTTATTTTACCAGACAGGGCTCCACCATTGGGCACATCCTGTTTTGTATATGCAATCGCACTAGATAAATAGAACAAAGTTGCCACCATAGTTGCAACCAAGGCTGTTCGCGAAATCATACCTTCTTCTCCCTTACAAAATTTAATTGTAGATGCCACATTCCAATTATCTGGAAAACGACACCTAAAATTCTCGTTACAACGTAGTAAAAACAAATGCTGTTTTTTAGTTGATGAGTAATTACAAAATTATTCACCGCTAGTAAAAAGACAACTCTTCCATTACTATCAGCAATTACCATGCCCCAGAACTTGGTTTATTCCAGATATCAAGATTAGTGCAACTACTGTGTGGAGTGAAAAACAAAATATCCAGAATAGGATTCTTGCTGGACAGTTTCTAACCATCCTGCAAAATTATTTACTATTCTAGTGTGGAACAATATGAAAACTGTTCAGTTTGGAATCAGCAATTAGCGGTTCGTCAGTTAAACGTGTAAAAAAATAGATATTTTTTATCATTTACTATTCTATTGTGGAACAATATGAAAACTTTTCTATTTGAAATCGGTAATTGGCGGTTCGTCAGTCAAACATGTAAAAAAATAGATATTTTTAAAGTCTGAGGAACAGTATTTGCTTTACATCATCAAGAATTATTGAGGGTTAATATTAAATGTCAGATAAAATGGGTCCAGCGTTATTCATTGGAGCGTTTGTTCTCTCGTTGGTTTATTTTGGTTGGCTTTTATTCTAAAGTAGCCTGAGTAGTTTTAAGTAATATTCAAGTAACTTAATGTAATAAAATTGGTGGGGGCGTACTTGATGAATGGGAAATTGATAGGCTTCTTTGCTGCCTTTTTCTTATGTTTTTCTGCATTGCTGTACTCTATCAACTTTTTTCTTATGAAAGTCCAAGGGCTACCGCTGATACCATGAGGCACCTAAAAGAGACAGCTAATCGGCTACCGTATGTTGCTGCACTTGCCCTATTTGTATTTGTAATTATTCTTTCTTTTTCTGAACTAACTTCCGCTTCGACAGAGGTACAGCCTTCAACACAATCTTCCAGTGAAACGAGCCAAAGTGAACTCTATGCTTCAGCACCAAAACTGTCAGAAGATTCATATCCACTGTTATTTGGGTTTTCAAGTCGAGTAGCTGTCTGGATTGTAGCTCAGCTGCACCTGTTTTTTGCTGCCTTTGTTCTTGGTGTTCCAATATTCGTACTAGTTATAGAACTAATAGGCGTTTTAACAGGCGACAAGCGCTACGATAATATGGCACGTGAGTTTATAAAGATAAGCATGGTTGCCTTTTCGTTTACTGCAACACTGGGGGGGATCCTTCTATTTCTACTCATAATACTATACCCCGATTTTACAATGTATTCGCTCAAGATATTTAAACCAGTGATGTTTGTATATGCTTTGATGTTCTTTGCTGAAAGCCTTTGTTTATATATTTACTATTATGGCTGGGAGGCCTTATCTGATGGATTAGGCAAATGGACACACCTGACTGTTGGCCTTATGCTCAATGTGGCAGGAATGACGTTGATGGTTCTTTCAAATTCCTGGGCGACATTTATGATGGCGCCTTCTGGGGTAAGCCCGGATGGGTTGTTTTTGGGGAACGTGTGGGATGTTATAAAAGGGCCACTCTGGAATCCTGTTAACCTGCATCGTTTTATAGCAAACATTGCATACGGTGGTTCGATAGTGGGGGCATATGCCGCATACAAGTTTCTCACTGCAAAAACCAGCGATTACAGGGCCCACTATGACTGGATGGGCTATACAGCTAATTTCATTGCCATCGTGGGGCTTTTACCGTTGCCTTTTGCAGGGTATTGGTTAACCAAAGAGATGTACGCATATAGTCAACAGATGGGTATTACGCTTATGGGTGGGATTTTTGCGTGGCTATTCATAATACAGGCATTACTCATCGGCGCCCTATTTCTTGGAGCAAATTACTATCTTTGGATTGGCTTGGGTAGAGCAACGGGGGGTGAAAAGTATCGAAAGGCTATTAAATATATGGCCTTCGTGTTGGTAGCATGTTTTCTTGTATGGTTTACCCCGCATACGATTGTTATGACCGGGTCAGAAATTAAAGCCCTTGGAGGTGCCCATCACCCAGTTCTAGGCGTGCTTGGTGTTATGTCGGCAAAAAATACTGCAGTAAATCTAATGATACTTACCACCTTCCTTGCCTTTATGTTGTATCAACGGGCAGGGAAGATCCCAACAGTCACATGGATGGATGTAGGCAATGCGGCAATAACCGCCATGTTTGTGGCAGGTGCTTTAAACATTATAATTCTAGGAGTATACGGCTATTACATTCCGGCTAACATCAGAATAGGCCTTTCGGTTCCGCAGGTTTCCACAACTTTGCTGGTTATTATTGTAGCAAGCGTGATAAATGCGTTTATTTACCGCGGCTCAAAGGCCATTGGTCCGACTAAATGGGGCGCAATGCCTATTCGTTCCCAATATGCCCTGTTTCTGCTTGCCATATCATTTACTTGGCTGATGGGTCTAATGGGTTACGTTCGCTCTGGCATAAGACAACATTGGCATGTTTACACTGTTTTTCGCGATTATTCAGCAGATGCATTTACGCCAACACTTGGCTATGCAGCCAAAATAGTTTCTTTGACTACGTTGATATTCATGGCAATGGTTATGTTCATTTTTTGGCTAGATGACTTTAGTAAAAGGAAAATAGCTGACAAATGAAAACATTGCTTCAAATTTTAGCCTTCAGTTTAATGGTGATTTATGGATATACGTGGTTTTCCAACAGTATTCCACAGATGCAATCACAGCCACCCTCAGAGGAAGAAATTTCCCTTGAAGGGATGACGTTGGAAGGTTATGCAGCACTGGGGGAAAAAATATATGAAGGTAAGGGGACTTGTCCGCTTTGCCATAACGCTGTTGGACACCGGGCACCACTTCTTATTGAGACAAGTGACGATGGACAACCTGTGGCTGTAAGATCAACTGATCGTCTGCAAGATTTGCGTTACAAAGGTGACGCAGAGTCGGCAGAAGAATACTTGAGAGAGTCCATGATTAAACCTTCTGCATTTGTTGTGGTCGGGTTTGGCAAAACAGGATCAGGCGATACTATAAGCCCTATGCCTGATGTTTCAGCCGGATCAATGAATCTGTCAGAAGTTGAGATAAATGCAGTCATAGCGTATTTGCAACAGGCTGCAGGTATTGACATTACAGTATCTTTGCCCATTGGTGAGATAGATGTGGACGAAGAGGATGAAACTGAGGACCCAGGTCCAGTAAAAGATTTTTCGCAGTTGGTTGAAAAATATGAATGTAAAGTTTGCCATGTGGTGCCAAACGTAGACATGGAAGGTGAAGAACCCGATATGGGGCCAAGCCTAGTCAATATGGCTGAGCAGTATAAGGGCAAGTTGCCGGCCGGTTACTCGTTGGAAGATTACATACGTACATCAATACTAAAACCCAACGAGCATATAGCCATGGGGTTTGAGTCGGACATAATGCCTGATGATCTCTCTGAACGAATGAGGGTATCTGAGCTTGAGATGGCAGTTCAAACAATTATTGGTGCAGGGAAGGGCAATTAGTCGTGAAAATTAACAGACTCCTGTTAGCCGTTCTTTTGGTAGCTGGTGCATATGCGGGCTTTGTGTTCGTGTTTACGTATCTACTGTCGGAGCCTATACCCGCAAGCGTGATAAAAATGTACATGTTTTTTATTATAGTGGGCGTAGTGTTAGCTTTGACGGCTGACGATGAATCGGTTCGAGAGATGGTCGAACCTTTTACTGCCTTGGTATTCAACAAAAAATACCTTTTATTACGAAACATAGTTTTTATTACTCTTCCAATAATTGGAATGGCTATCACATATTGGATAACAAAGCCAACCATGGATGCGCCTGTAGAGCTTCGCACTGTTCACCCTGCGCCACCCTCTTCATTAAAAGCTTTTGGTAAAACATTTAATCTGCAAACCTTAAAAAACCCATTCCGCGAAACCGAAAACACCGACCCTGATAAGTTTGCAGCTTATGTGACAGAGGGGCGCGACGTGTATTATAAGAACTGTTTTTACTGTCACGGTGACAAACTAGCCGGGAAAGGCCATTACGCAATTGGCTTTAATAATCCACTTCCAGCCAACTTTGTTGATGTGGGAACGATAGCTCAACTGCAGGAGTCCTTTCTGTTCTGGCGTATTGCCACTGGTGGGCCTGGCCTACCAAATGAGGGTGCACCATGGGCTTCACCAATGCCGGTTTGGCAAAACTATCTCAGCGAGAATGAAATTTGGAAAGTGATCATGTTCCTTTACGATTACACTGGCCATGCACCGCGTGTAATGGATGATCACAAATGATAGATATGAAATATATGCTAATGAAATCTATAGTGGTGTTGGCGGCCATGTTGATAGGAATGCCATCTTCTTTCGCCGAGAGTAAGCTTACAGCTGAGCAGGCAGAAAACGGCAAGCCAATCTATGAGAAATTATGTATCGGCTGTCACGGCGAAAGGGGAAAGGGGGATGGTGCAGCTGCTAACTTTCTGAGACCACGCCCGAGAAACTTTAAGATTGCCCGCTACAAATTTACCTACACCATGTATGGAAAACTGCCTAAAGACTCAACCATTTTTAATGCTATTGCTGTTGGTTTGCCAGGAACTTCCATGCCAGGATGGGAGGATACTTTAACGGATGACCAGATATGGGATGTTGTGGCTTACATAAAAACGCTTTCAAGAAAGTTCACACGAGCGGAGAAAAAGAAGAGATATCCTAAGCCTATAGAGATAGTAGATGTCCCAAAGGAATGGACTGGTGAAGATATCAAGCAGGGTTATGAATTATTTAAAAAGAATTGTGTAAAATGCCATGGTGTGACAGGACTCGGGTCTGGTTCCACCGCGGTAGCGCTAAAACACGATTTAGGAGATCGTATTTGGCCTCGCAACTTAACGCGAGGCTGGGTATACCGTGGTGGGAACGAACCAAAAGATATTTTCCGCACTATAGCCACAGGTATTACTGGCACACCAATGCCAGCACATCTAGAAACTATGAAACCAGAAGATATATGGAAGATTGTAGGATTCGTTAATTCCATTGTAAAACGAGAGCCACCAAGGGTTTCTGAAGTGATTATTTCTAGATACGTTGAAGGTGGTTTACCAAAAAGGCCAACTGATAAAAAGTGGGATGAATTGCCTTTAGAATATATCCCTTTGGTAAGCCAAATCGTAGAAGGCAACCGATGGTTTACTACAACTCTCGAGTCCATCTATGTCAGGTCATTTTATAATAACGACTATATTAGTATTTTGGTAGAATATGATGATCCTAGCCAGAGTCCGCTTGAAACTCCAATTGAAATGTTTCCAGAAAATGAACCTGACTCATTTGCAATACAACTCCCAACAATAATCCCTACTGGAATGGAGAAACCGTACTTTTTAAACGGCGACGATGATGCACCTGTAAACCTTTGGAAGTGGACCAACAATACCAATGGTAATGGGGCAGATGCCCTTCTCGGAAAAGGCATAACAAATGCTGTATTGATGGATGAAAGTTCACAAAACATAACAGTGAAATCTGTTTATGACAACGGCAGATGGAAAATTATGTTCACGCGGAAACTTAAGGTAGGTCAAGAAAGTAATCTTGACTTTGAGGTAGGAAAATATATTCCCATAGCATTTAACGCATGGGATGGCAATAACGGTGAAAAAAATGAGCAAAGGGCAATTAGCATTTGGTACTGGCTCTTACTCGACTCACCATCATCAATGAACGTATACCTCTTCCCTCTTATCATCGGGTTGATGATAGCAGGAGGTGAGGTGTGGTTGATTTTTAAAGCCAAGAAAGGCTAAGAGGAGTTACCTAATGAATAAAACTGTTGGTATAGGACTATTAATATGTTTGGTTGTTTTCGTGTCTGTTCAAACTGTGTCAGCTGCAACGGTCAAAGGAATTGTATCAACCAAAGTTGCAAATAAGCAGAAAGCCATTAAAGTAACAAAGGATCAGGCTATTTGCGGTAAGTCGAACCTTATGACAGAAAACGCGATTATTTCTAAATCAGGCGGAGTAAAAAATGCAGTAGTACAGATCCTTGGAGCGGGAGAAGGTAAACCTGGTGTCGTGGAGATAGCACAGAACGGCTGCCAGTTCGTACCCCATGTCATCACAACCACAGCTGAGTCGGCTGTTGTTGTGAATAACAACGATGGCATAACTCACAATTTCCATACATTTGGTTTTGAAAACGATCCAGTCAACTTTAGCCAGCCCGGAACAATGAAGACAAAAAAGGTCGACGAAGGTTTCGAGGTTCCAGAAGTGATTAAGGTTCAATGTGACATCCATGAGTGGATGAATGCATGGGTAGTAGTGACGGATGGATCTGCAGCTTCAGTATCTGCTACCAATGGAGCGTTTGAGATTAAAAATGTGAAGCCTGGGAAATACAAGGTATTAGTTTGGCACGAGAAACTTGGTGAAATAGAGAAGGATATAACTGTAAAGAATGGTGACAATATACTTAACATTAGTATCGGCGAATAATTGTTAGCTAAGTTTTGATATAAGTCATGCATAGGAGCGACTGTAAGATGTATAAAGTGCCAAAATCACGGGTCACTAAAGTTGTAGCAATGGCAATGGCCATGATTTTTGTCGCATCGTCTCAGGCCCTTGCCGGAGACGGTGATTATGGCCAGGTGTTTGGTTTGTCCTCTCGTAAGTTGGTCTGGTTCATTGCACAGATGCATCTTTACTTAGGGGCATTTGTTCTTGGTGTCCCAATATTTGCGGTACTAATTGAGTACATCGGCTTTAGAAATGGTGATAAAAAGTTTGATGGTTTGGCTAAAGAATTCACCGGTTTACTTTCCGTTGCTTACGCAACAACTGCTGCATTAGGAGGGTTGCTGCTTTTTGTTTTTGTTGCACTATATCCAACATTTTTCAGTTTTATGGCCAACGCCTTTGGGGACGCCATGATTTTTTATGCTCTACTGTTTTTTGGTGAGACGTTGTGTCTGTACGTCTACTACTATGGATGGGACTGGATGAACGACACCTCGCCATGGCCCAAATTAGTTGGATATTCCTTTGCCGCTATGGGTGTGGGAACAATTTTATTAGCTGCAGGAGTCCAGTTTGGAGCTTTTGGACATTACCATGGAGCAATTCAGCCTTTTTGGGCTGTAGTGCTTGTAATTGCCGGTCTTGGGTTTTTTGTTGTTAAAAGTAAAAAGGGTCTGCATGTTTGGGTGGGTGTTTGGTTAAACGTTTTTGGCACACTGATAATGATGGTGGCAAATTCATGGGCAGCATACATGATGAGTCCTTCTGGCATTGATCCAAATACAGGCCAATTTGTAGGCACGACACTGGATGCAGTTATGAATACTCTATGGGCACCGATTGGAATACATAGAATGCTGGGCAACATAGCTTTTGGCGGTTTTGTGGCTGGAGCTTATGCTGCTGTCAAGTTCATCGGTTCTACTACGCCAGAGGACCGCGCCCATTACGACTGGATGGGGTATGTTTCAAACTTTGTTGGTATCTGCGGACTGATTCCACTACCTTTTGCCGGATATTATCTTGGCCGCGAGGTATATTCCAATAGTGCAGTCATGGGTAATAACATGATGGGTGGTGACTTTTCATGGACATTCATAATACAAGCAATGTTGGTAGGATCACTTTTCCTAATCTCATGCTATTACTTATGGATTGGGATGGAGCGAATACCTGGTGCTGAGAGGTATCGAGGATTTGTAAAGTACCTGAACGCTTTTGTTCTCATTTCATTTGCCATATGGCTTACACCCCACAATATGCCGTTAACAGGGGCGGAAGTTAGCGCAATGGGCGGATCCCAATACCATCCCACTTTAAAATACCTTGGCCTGATGCCAGCCAAAAATGCGGTAGTTAATCTAATTATAATTTCAACATTTATTAGCTTTATGCTCTATAGGCGGGCCAATATGGGAGATATGGTGCCAATTTCTAAACAGGGCAAGGGCCCAGTGATAGCAATATCTATTGCGGCGTTTATATGCCTTTATTTAATAGGCCAATATGCCTGGGCAATGTACAGCCTTGACCCACAGGAGTTGGATCTTCCTCCAGACCGGGTGCAATATTTTAAAACAGTGGCTATGCTTTTATTTGCAACATGTTTGATGATAGTAATCTCATCAGTCTTGGCAATCAAAGACAAAGGGGTTTTGGCCCAATACATTTACCTAGCTTGGATAATATTTAGTGTTGTTATTTTCCTCGGAGTTTATGGTTTTGTTGTAATGGAGAAAGCTTCGCCGTTCCTTCGAAACATAGCAGTCAGCCAATTCATTCAGCTTATAAGTGCCATAGTTCTCGTTACGGCAATTGATATCTTTTTATTTCGTGGGGCGAAATCGATGGGCGAAATGAGGTGGGGACAAATATCCTCTCGCTCACAATATGCCCTTCTAACGCTTTGCATTTTTATTACATTTAATATGGGCCTTATGGGTTTTATCCGATCCGGTCTCAGGACTGATTGGCATATCTATGGAGTATTGAAGGATACATCTGAATGGGCCTTTACGCCCACTAATTTCACAATGACTGTAATGGTATCAATGGCCACGCTGGTGTTTCTATCTGCGGTGGCAATAATGTTTTGGCTATCAGCCATTTCGAAAGCTGGTAAGAAATCAAATCCGGCCCAGGCTGAGCCTGTGGAAGTTCAATAGGGAGGGCGGAATGGCTAAGGCGGTTCTTCGCGTTTTTATATTTTTAGTTTCGTTGATCGTTGTTTATGTCTATATAGGTTATACCATAACTGACATGACTGGTGGGTTTGACAAGCAGGTTGTCGTAGAAGGGATCAACGTAGAAGCTGGAGAACAGATATTCTATGGCAAAGGCAAGTGTTCCACTTGTCATTCAGTTGGTGACAAAGGGTCAGCCATACGTTGCCCAAACTTGGGCGTCATGGGCGAAAATTTTCAGATTCCAATAGGAGAGAGAGCTTTTGAACGAGCAAAGTTAAGAGCACAAAAAACTGGTAAACCATGGAATGCAGTGGACTACCTCTATGAATGTATTGGGGAACCAGGGGCTTTTGTTGTGGATGGGTATAAAAACGAGATGCCCGTAGTTTACAAACCACCAATAGGCCTAACTCCGGACGAGGTTAAAGCAGTGATTATGTTTCTTGCTTCCCTTGGTAGCGAAATAACTGACGAGCAAATTTTAAAACCAAGCGGTATAGCCAAAGATTTTCTTGTAAAAATCGAAGCGGCAGCGACTTCTAGTCAAGTAGCAATGCAGCCATTTGAGCCTTATTTACCTGGTGACCCAGAGAAAGGAAAGGAACTATTTTGGAATGAAAATAGTAAGGCTGGTTGTGCTAAGTGCCACAGTGTTGGATCGAAGGGTGGACAGGTTGGCCCTCCACTTACCAGTGTATCGGGGACTAGAACTCTTAAATATATCATAGAGTCCATAGTAGACTCGTCAGCGGTAATCGTCAGTGGCTATGAGCCACTTCTAGTGCTCACAAATGACCGCCAGAGAATTGCAGGAACTAAGAAGGAAGACACACCAGAATATTTTCTGATTGGCCAGCCTACAGGAGAGATAAAGAAAGTGATGAAGTCCGATGTTAAGAAATTTAAGATTATGAAGAAATCCATAATGCCTGGAAACTTCGCTGAAATTCTATCAGTTGATGAATTTCACGACATCTTGGCCTATGTTAGAACATTAACCGGTGACCAGATAACAACTGAAGACACTCAGCCGACATCGGGACCAGACCAGCAATCTCAAAATGTGCCAATTAGAGACTTGGTCAACGACAATAAACAAAGTTGAATGGGGAACGAACAGTTATGAGCAAACAGGAGAAATCAAGTAGCATGTTTTGGTGGGTGGTAATAACTCTTACCATAGTTGTGGCCCTTATAAAATTTGGCATACCTGCTGTTTCGAGAATAATTACAGGCCTCGATTTCCCTTTAACGGTGCCATCAACATTATTCTTGTTCTATGCAGTCCTAATAATCGTCGGAACATTTGTGTATATAACCTCTGACGAAGACACGTTGAAGAACTTTATGCATCCGATCAAAAGCTCATTAAGCGGAGCTTATGGTCGCATGGTGCAGCTAATTATAATGATCCTAACCCCATTAGTGGTTTGCGCCGGAGTGTTCAACTGGGTAAAGCCTTCAGTGGCATCACCTGTGGCACTTCGCATACAGCATCCATCATCAAACTTTCCTAAAAAGTTTGAAACTGCGCAAAATCCAATGGCAAATCCCACTGACGTAGAGATCGACGAGTTTGTTGACCAAGTAAAAAATAATAACGTGAAGTACTTCCCTCAAGTTAATGAGGTAGGGAGAACCTTTACCAACATAGACCACATACCAACGGCTCCCGTGTTTAAGTTTTTAGAACAATTAAAAGCTGGCAAAGTCGATAAGAATTTGGCCAAAGAGGCTCTCATGGAAAAGAGGCTATTCGAAGGCAGGGCTATGTACCAAATCAATTGTCGGCCGTGCCATGGTGACAGCACTGCTGGTGACGGACCGATGGCCTATGGTTTTAAGCTTCGCCCAATTAACTTCACTGACAACGGAACCATTGAAACAGTAGTAGAAGGCTACACTTTTTGGCGTGTGAGCACTGGAGGGCTCGGACTTCCAAAAGAATCAACCCCCTGGGATTCAGCCATGCCAGTATGGGAGCTTGACTTGAGCGAAGAAGAACGGTGGACAATTATCCTGGGTGAATACAACCTAGCGGAGAAAACTCCGCGTATACCCGAGAAACTGGAGTAGTAAATGACTGTAAGAATCGCGTTTTTGATATTGGGGTGGATCACCTTAATAGGTACCAGTCAGATAAATGCGGCGATAGAACCGAAAGAGCCAAAGCCAGTTAAAACAAAAGAGCTGTTAGATAAGGGCCGCATTACATATTTTGAACGATGCAGTTTTTGCCATGGGGTTGATGGCGGTGGTGATGGTCCGGTTGCTGAGTTCTTAAACCCACGCCCACGTAACTTTAAAACTAACGTTTTTAAATTTCGCTCAACAGCTAGCGGAGCTCTGCCGCTAGACGAAGATTTATTTGAAACTATATCTAAAGGCATTCAAGGCACAGCAATGCAATCTTTTGATGATGAGTTAACGAAAACAGGCCTTACTGAGGAGGAACGATGGGGAGTAATTTATTTCATCCAAACATTTTCCGATACCCCAGACTTTTCATTGTGGATGCTTGACGAAGAATATAAGAATGCAGATGACGCTGATGATAAAGCAGAATATCGATATAATAAGTTGGTAAAAATCGGGGATGGCCCAACAGCGTCTGATGAGCTTATTAATAATGGTGAGGAGATTTATAAAAAAGCGAAGTGTGCCCAGTGCCACGGAGAAAATGGTCGTGGTAATGGTGTATCAGCTAACGGTATGAAAGACGATTGGGGTTTTTCCATAGCTCCACGTGATCTTACAAAAGAGTGGAAGTATAAAGGTGGTGCAAGCGTGAAAGAAATTTTCTCACGATTTACCACAGGTTTGAACGGAACACCAATGCCATCTTTTGCAAATTCAATAAAAGAGGAGGAGCGATGGGCCCTAGCCCATTTTGTGCAGTCTTTGCAGTATAAACCAAATGAAGAACAAAACCTGCAGGTTCCCAAAGTGGAAGGAGAATTACCTGTAAACCCTGAAGATGAAATGTGGAAACGGTCTGGAAAGATTGATGTGTTACTCACTGGCAATGTTCTGATCAAACCTAGGTGGCAAAATATTACTGTTGATTTGGTAGAAGTACAGGCTCTGTACAACGACAAGGAAATTGCATTTCGCCTCAGTTGGCATGACAGGTTTGCAAACGTTATCCATGAAGGAAATGAACAGCTCCACCAGACCGCTAAGAAAAAGCCAGAAGATCGAGGTGGTTTACAAACATATGTGCCAATATACTCCTCAGACTACAAACCGGGCAGGTACCGAGACTCAGTAATGCTGCAGTTCCCTGTAAAGCTCCAAGGTGGCTCTGAGAAACCACACTTTTTAAATGGGGACCCAAGGCATGAAGTGAACATGTGGTGGTGGCGCTCTGATTATGACTTAGTATCAAAAAGTCTTGTGGAAACACAACGAAAACAAATGGCCGACTTGAAAGCAGCAATAGCCGCCGGCGGTGAAAAACTTGCTGTGAAATTCACTGTAGCTGATATTAAGCCGGATGACACCATTGGTAAGAAAGGTCCTGCTGTGATCGAAGTAAACGCAAAAGGTTTTAAAAAGAGCTTTAAAATTCAAGCCGATACATCCCAAGCAGTTACAAGCTCAGCCAGTTTTAATGATGGTGTCTGGACAGTGGTAATGAAACGTCCACTTGTGACAGAAAATAAAAAGGATATTCAGTTTGAGCCGGGAAAATTTATTCCTATTGCTGTCAACGCATGGGATGGGTGGAACAAAGATATCGGCATGCGAAAGTCAGTTTCATCGTGGTATTACTTATATTTAGAAAAACCAATGCCGGTTCAAGTTTATGGCTACACTGCGCTGTCCTTTTTAGCAATTTGTGGATTGCAGGTATTTTTGTCTAGAAAATGGAGAAAAGAAAAGTAACCGTGCTTTTAATGGTTAAGTCTACCGTGAGGATAATCAGCCGCAACTTGTCTATGAATTAAGACTTTATTAATTGTTGCTGGTTTGAACGTCGTAAGGTTACTGTGATCAAGCTGGACGCGAAGGCAATTCTTGAGGCTATTTAACTTTTTGCTGCTCTACTTTTTAACAACTCCTTAAGTTTTGGCGTGCATCGCTTTCCTCCGCAAGGTCCTGACCCTGCACCGGTTGTTATTTGAAGTCTAGTAACTTTTCTGATGCCATCATCTATCAACTTTATAAACACCTTTTTTTGAATAGCCTTACATTGGCAAGCAATCCTTAAACCGTCAATAATTTCTTCTTTACTGTGCATGCAGATTACCGTTCTTACAAAACAACTTACATCTCAATTTCAGCGGAAACCATATCCATCAAGTTGCCAAGCAGTTCTTGGGAGAAATCAAACTTGATGCCTGCAATGCTAAACAGTTCTTTAGCTGGTTTTGCTCCACCAAGGGATAGGGCTTCTAGGTATTTTATTATGGCTTTATCCTTGTCTAGCTTATAATTTCTGTATATTTGCAACGCACCAAGCTGGGCTATAGCATATTCAATGTAGTAGAATGGAACCTCAAATATGTGCAGTTGTTTGTGCCATTGGCTAGCTCTAGCCTCATGGCTTATTGTTGACCAGTCTATGCCTACATCAAATCGCTCAGACAGCTCCACCCATTTATCACTGCGTTGCTTTTTGCTGTGCTCAGGATTTGTATAAATCCAATGTTGAAAGGCGTCCACATGTGCGACCCAACCGAACAGGCCTACCAAATTACGTAGGTGCTCGGTTCTCGCTCTTTTCTGTTGTTCGAGATATGGATAAAATGGTTCGAGTTTTTCCCCACATATTAATTCTTGGCTCATGGAGGCTACTTCACAAAACTCCATAGCTGCATGGCGACACCAAGTTAACTCAAGCCCCCTAGATTGCAATGTATGAAATGCGTGGCCACATTCATGTAGCAGAGTATTAACATCATTTTGGGAGCCTACCGCGTTTGTAAAGATGAAAGGAGTCCTAGACTCAGAGAGAGTGGTCTGGTATCCTCCGGTAGCCTTGCCTTTGCGGCTGTCCAAGTCCATTGATTTTAGTAGAGATTTGTAGCGTTCACCTAGGCGGCTGTCTACTGACATGAATATTTCGCCGACTCCTCGCTTTAAATCATCGACTTTTTCAAACGGTTTTAATGGTTCGCGTCCCCGTTCATCAACTTCAGTATCCCATGGACATAGTGCACTTAGATCCATGGTTTTTCTGCGCTTAGCGTTTATTTTTTTGGCTAACGGCACAGCAGTTTTTTCAATTGACTTATGAAACTCCATACAGTCGTCGGGAGTATAGTCACGAAGTTTCGATCTAAAACAAAATTCCCTATAACCGGTCATCCCCAGATTCTGTGCAAACTTGGTTCTGTGAATCACCATTTCGTCAAAAAGGTCATCTAGTTTGTCTTTATCATCCATGCGCCTTTTTGTTACGGCGGTAAAAGCTTTTTGTCGCAAATTCCTATCTGTTTCACGTAGGTACTTAGACATTTCGGGAAACGTTTTCTCGCTACCTTCAAAATTTACAGTCATAGCGCCCATGATCTCCTGATACTGTTGTGATAGTTCAGAGAGTTTTATCTGAATTGGAATGTTTTTTTCCTCAAACAACTCTATGGACACCCCCACAATTTTATTGAGTTGCCCATATTGTTCTATATCCAATTCTTTGCTTATTGGCGAATCGTAATATTTACGGTTTAGGACATCGGCAAGCTTAGTAACTTTAGGTTGTATTTCCCGCACGCAGTAGAGGTATTCTTCTCTTTTTATTTTGCTGTCTGTGTGACAAGTCATTTCTATGTATCTGCGGGTGCAAAACTCATCTGTGACATCGTGAAGTTCGGACCATTGTAGCAACCAGTCTACTAGCTCATCTTGCGAAGAAAACTGCCTATCAACTAGCTGACTATAGTAACCCTCAAGATCTTCCCAAGACTCCACTTTAAATTCAGGTGAAATGTACTTCCTTGGGTAAATTAAATTCCATGGTTTAACATTACGTTCCACGATAATCTACAACCTATATTTTTCATTTGATGTAAAAGGAAGATATATTCTTCACATTACGTTCTTTCTTTTGAGGAGAAAGCCCTATGGCTTGACCAGAGAGTTGAAAACTAATAGTATTCCCTTCTGCTGTGCTTGTCCTTAAGAAACCAACATAGAGGATTATAGAAAATAATGGCGATAATTAAAAGAGCCCTGTTGAGTGTATCCAATAAGGAAAACCTTGTTGAGTTTGCAAAAGAGCTTGCTAAGCTTGGCGTGGAAATACTTTCAACAGGAGGCACCGCTAGAGTTCTTTCCGAAGCTGGGTTGAACCCACGAGAGGTAAGCGACTATACAGGATCGCCAGAGGTCCTGGATGGTAGGGTTAAAACGCTACACCCCAGAGTCCATGGCGGAATACTAGGAAGGAGGGATCTTGAAAAACACAAAAAACAAATGGATGACCAGGGTATGGAAGAAATAGATATGGTCGTAGTTAATCTATACCCATTTGAATCAACCATAGAAAAAGAAGATGTGGTCTTTGAAAAGGCCATTGAAAATATAGACATAGGTGGACCTGCGATGATTAGATCCGCAGCGAAAAACAACAAGGATGTTGCAGTTGTCGTGGACCCTGCAGATTATAAGAAACTCATCGAAGAATTAACATCTGCTGATGGAGAGTTATCTCAAGAGACAAAACTCAACCTTGCCATAAAGGCATACTCCTACACTTCTTGGTACGATGGACGGATTACATCCTACCTTGAAAGCGTTGCGGGATGTCGCGAATTAATGCCTGACCGTAAAATAATGCAACTTCAGAAAAAACAGGTTTTAAGATATGGTGAAAATCCACACCAGTCAGCTACTTTCTATGCTCAAGTCGGTGCAGAGTCCGGTGGAATTGCCAATGCCATTCAACTACATGGAAAAGAATTATCTTTTAACAACATTGTAGACATGGCTGCGGCATACGAGTTGGTTTGTGAGTTCTCTGACCCTGTGGTAGCTATTATTAAGCATACTAACCCTTCCGGCGTGGGTAGAAATAAATCGCTTAGACAAGCATATATTGATGCTAGAGAAACAGACCCGATTTCAGCATTTGGTGGAGTGATAGCTGCTAACAAGATTGTAGACGAAGAAACCGCCACAGAAATTTCCAAGTTATTTGCTGAAGTTGTTATTGCGCCAGAGTATGAGTTAAACGCGATAGGTGTTCTATCTAAAAAGAAAAATGTAAGACTGATAAAAGCTCCATTGTTAGATGTAAGCGGGAACCTTGCATTTAAGTTTGTACCTGGCGGCGCTCTGATCCAAAATTCGGACTCAATAATCTATGATGCCACAGCTTTAAAAATTGTTTCTAAGCGCCAGCCCGTGGCAGAGGAGATGGAGGCGCTAAAATTCGCTTGGACTGTGGCCAAACATGTAAAATCAAATGCCATTGTGTATGCTGATGCAAATTCCACCATTGGTATTGGTGCTGGGCAAATGAGCAGAATTGATAGTGCCAAAATCGCTGTAGATAAAGCAACTCGATCTATAGAAGGGTCAGTAATGGCATCAGACGCTTTCTTTCCATTTCGTGATGGAATAGATGCTGCGGGTGAAGCGGGAGTCTGTGCAGTCATTCAGCCAGGTGGATCAGTGCGAGACGACGAGGTAATCGCAGCAGCAGACGAGCACAATATGGCTATGGTGTTTACGGGAACTAGGCACTTTAGGCACTAGATGCCCAAAGTTCGCTATTTATGCGTAAGTTCATCAAAGAAGTTAACTTTGGTAAACACAAACACGTAATGATCAGTGCGATTTTATGCGGCTAAAATCTATTAGAAACGCTGCTACTTTTCAGACATAGATTTATTAAATCCTCTACTAGAGTGCTTATTTTTAACTCGCTTGACATTTTTTACGCCATTAACTTTCATGACCGCATCCATCATTTCCTGCAGTTGAGCCAAATTTGCTACCTCTAGTGTAATGCTAACAATACCAGTTTGCTCATCTTTAACACTTAAGTTGACATCAGTGATGTTGGAATTTTCATCGGCCATAACGGCAGTTACCTTTGCTAGTACGCCAGGCTTGTTTTGAGTCTCAACTTCTATGCCAACTTTATACGAGTTCTTTTTTTCTTTCTCTGTGTCCCATTCCACAGCCACAACACGCTCTGATTCCAGTCCGATAGTGATTGCATTAGGGCAATCAACTGAATGAACCATAAGGCCGCGACCACGTGAGATGAATCCTAGGACATTGTCACCAGGCACTGGATTGCAACATTTTGCAAACCTAATCAGGACGTCATCTATCCCTTTAACCCTTATTCCTTGCGGCTTTGTTGGTTTAGGTGTCCGTGTGATGAAACGCTTGATGGCATCTGTGAAAGATTGTTTTGATTTAGCTGCTTTCGCCGTTTCCACTGGAGCCAGTTTTGTTAAAAAATTAGATACTTTAACTTTTCCCAAACCTAGAGCGGTGTAAAGACTATTGACCGACATGTACCCAATGGCTTGGGCTGGGGGCAAGACTTTGTTTTCTTCCATCAACTTGTGGGGATCAATGCCAAGGTGACGAATTTCTTTCTCCAAGATCTCACGTCCAATCTCAAGTGCCCTTTTGCGCTCCTCTTGACGAATGTAAGAGTTGATTTTGGATTTGGCTTTGGACGTTTTTACTACTTTAAGCCAATCCCTGTTCGGCTTCTGTTGTTCATTGGACATAATCTCAATTATGTCGCCATTTTTTAGCTTTTGTTTCAAAGATGCCAACTTACCATTAACTTTTGCACCTATACAATGCTGACCCAGCTCGGTGTGAACAGAGAAAGCAAAATCTATTGGAGTGGCATCTTTTGGCAGCGCCTTCACTTCTTGTTTCGGCGTAAAAACATAAACATCATTTGGGAAAAGGTCAATTTTAACGTACTCTAAAAACTCTCGCGGATTATCAACGTCTTTTTGCCATTCGAGCAGGTGTCTTATCCAAGTTATTTGATCATCATGTTCTTGATTCAGCGGGCTACCTTCTTTATAGCGCCAATGGGCAGCAATACCTTCTTCGCTTACCATATGCATTCCCTGTGTTCTTATCTGAAACTCAACAGCCTTACCTTCCGGGCCAACTATAGCAGTGTGTAGGCTTTGATACATATTTGCTTTTGGTAAGGCTATGTAGTCATCAAGTTTTCCAGGAATTGGTTTGTACAGGCTATGCAATAAACCAAGGATTAAATAGCATTCCTGTTTAGTACTTGTAATTATTCGGACCCCCATCAGATCGAACACTTCCTCGAAACTGATTTTCAAACGCCGCATTTTTTCAAAAATGGAAAAATAATGTTTAGGTCTACCTGCAACTGAAACACTGAGCTCCTCATTATATAAAAATTCTTCCACTTCTTTTACTATTAGGTTCACGTACTGGTTTCGTTGTTTCTCCACTCTAATTACACTTTGCTTTATCTCTGAGTATTCATCTGGCCAGAGATATTTAAAAGATGCATCTTCAAGTTCTGTTTTTATCCACCCCATACCTAGGCGGCTTGCAATTGGGGCATAGATTTCTAAAGTCTCTTGGGAAATGGACTTTTGTTTTGCCTTGTCAAGGTAGTGCAAGGTTCGCATATTGTGAATCCTGTCAGCCAGCTTTATCATGATTACCCTTATATCCTTACTCATCGCTAGAATCATTTTGCGCACATTCTCAGCCTGTAGTTCTTCTTGACTGGAGAACTTCAGTTTGGATATTTTTGTAAGGCCATCAACGAGCATGCTAACCTCTTCACCAAAAAGGTCCTTAATCTCGTTAGGTGAAGTTTCAGTATCCTCGAGTGTGTCGTGTAAAAGGCCAACAGTAATAGATATATGGCCGAGTTTCATTGCCGTGAGAATGTTGGCAACTTCTAGTGGGTGGCTTAAATATGGCTCACCAGAAACTCGTTTCTGGCCCTTGTGACACTTGCTAGCAAAAGCATAGGCGCGCCAAACCATATCACAGTCAGCATCGGGCATGTAACGACTCAACTCTTCAACTATATATTCAGGTCTTATCATTGCTGGCACATACCACTAAATCATTTATATTACAACATTCTAGCATGTAAACTAATTTTCATCTAATCCACTAAACCTACGTGCTACCTATAAAAGGCTATTGTTGTTAACAACATTTGCTGTGAAAAAGAAAAAACCCAATATATTTTATTGAGTCTTAAAACACGATTTATATACAATACTCACTTTGGCCCCTCGTCTAATGGCAGGACAGTGGACTCTGAATCCATAAGTCGAGGTTCGAATCCTCGGGGGCCAGCCATTTAAGAGTGCAAAATTATTAAACAACCTAATCGTGTGATAAATAGAGTTATTAGAAAACCAAGCTGGCTAACAAAAAAACATACTCCTTTTGAACAGACTATTGTTACTAGACGCATTATTAACAACCTTTCATTAAATACAGTATGTAAATCTGCCAAATGTCCAAATATGGGGGAGTGCTATGCTAAGGGGGTGGCCACCTTCATGATCTTAGGTAAATCATGCACAAGGACTTGCGGATTTTGCGCTGTAGATTCAGGATTTCCCAAAGGTTATGTTGACAAAGATGAGCCACTTAAAGTTGCCAAGGCTGCCTTAGAAATGAACCTAGACCATGTTGTTGTAACATCTGTTACGCGTGATGATTTGGATGATGGTGGAGCAGCGGTTTTTGCCAAAACAGTTGCCAGTGTCAGAAATTTACTACCTGAAGCTACAATTGAGGTACTTACACCAGATTTAGGCGGCAATGTTGCTAACATTAATTTGATTGCTGATTCAGATCCTGACGTGTTCAACCACAACCTGGAAACTGTTCCTGATCTTTATGGCGTGGTTCGACCCGGAGCGATATATTCTAGGTCATTGGACCTTCTGCGACATGTAAAGAGCCAATACCCACGTATAATTGTAAAAAGTGGGATAATGCTGGGTTTTGGAGAAAACGTAAAACAGGTGATTCGCTTAATGACTGATCTTGCCGGAATTGGACTAGATGTATTAACTATTGGCCAGTATTTGTCCCCGAGTAGGGGTAACCTTCCAGTCATCGATTACGTTCACCCAGAAGTATTTGAGAATTTGTCTGCCGAAGGTAAAAAACTGGGGATAGAGGAAGTTTTCTCAGGACCTTTTGTCAGGTCCTCATTTCATGCTGCTGATGTATTAAAAACGTTACGCCATAGAATGGCTGAGAAAGAGTTTTGACAAATCTCTAAGCACTAAATACATTCCCAGTGCTTTTTTTTGTCTATGGTGATTGAAATACCTTGTCCCTTAACATTAAAATAAGTAATTATCTTAATTAGAAGCATAACGCAGTACATATTAAAGATGGCAAAACGCAAACAAAATAGAAAATTTGCAAGAATAGAGCGCCTGCCCCCATATGTGATGGCTGAAGTAACAGACATGCGCATAAAGGCTAGGCGTGCAGGTGAAGATATCATAGACTTTGGTATGGGCAATCCAGATATGCCTACACCCAAGCATATTGTATCCAAGCTTATAGAGGCAGCCCAAAAACCACAAAACCACAGATACTCTGCATCTCGTGGCATAACAAAGCTTCGCCATGCAATATGTGATTGGTATCAGAGAAAATTTAGCGTAGAACTAAACCCAGAAACAGAATCGATAGTTACCATTGGCTCTAAGGAAGGTATTAGCCACCTGATGTTAGCAATAACAAGTCCTGGCGACTCTGTGTTAGTTCCTTCCCCGACCTACCCGATTCACACATATGCTGTGGTTATTGCAAACGGGGACGTAATAAATGTGCCGTTGACCGACAATGAGGATTTTTTTGATAACCTGACTACAGCATTCGAAAGAACCTGGCCAAGGCCAAAGGTCATGATGCTTAATTTTCCTCATAACCCTACAACTGTGACCGTAGACTTGGAATTTTTTGAGCGCATAGTGGACTTTGCTGAAAAACATGACATTATAGTTGTTAATGACCTAGCATATGCCGAACTAGTATTTGATGATTACAAAGCTCCATCAATTATGCAGGTTCCTGGAGCAAAAGATGTTGCAGTGGAAATCTCAACACTGTCTAAATCCTACAATATGCCTGGATGGCGAGTAGGTTTTTGTGTGGGTAACCCAGAAATGGTTTATGCTCTCCAGAGAATAAAAGGATACCTAGATTACGGAATGTTTCAGCCGATACAAATTGCCAGCATCATTGCTCTAAATGGCCCACAAGAATGTGTTGAGGAAACAAGAAAAGTATATGAATCACGGCGCAACGTCTTGTGCGAAGGTCTTAACAGAATAGGTTGGGAAACAGATAAACCCAAGGCTACCATGTTCGCATGGGTAAGGTTACCAGAAAGGTACAGAGGAATGGGCTCTCTGGAGTTTTCCAAATTGTTGCTTTCGAAGGCTAAAGTGGCTGTTTCGCCTGGGGCTGGTTTTGGCGATGGGGGAAACGAATATGTGAGGTTTGCTCTAGTGGAGAATGAGCACCGCACCCGTCAAGCAATACGGGGTATTCGTGATGCACTCAAGCTTTAGCTTTTTAGTCTGTAACACATCAATAAACGGTAAATCATGAAAACAATAAAAATAGGGATGATAGGCTTCGGTGCGGTTGGCTCTGGCGTTGTAAATTTGTTCAATAATATGACTAGGGAAATTTTTGAAAGAGTAGGATTAAGCGTTGAGCTAGTAAAAATAGCTGTAAGAAACAAGGGTAAGAAACGAAGCCAGGTTTTCGATAAAAATAAAATAACTGAAGATGCCTTTTCTATAGTTACCGACCCTGAAATAGACATAGTTGTTGAAGTTATGGGTGGAGAAGAACCAGCCATGGCACTAATACTAAAAGCGATAAGCCAGGGCAAGCATGTTGTTACAGCAAATAAGCACCTGCTGGCTATGCGTGGAGAGGAAGTGTATTCTGCTGTGGAGTCTGGAGAGGTGGAGCTTGGCTTTGAGGCTGCAGTTGCTGGTGCCATTCCGATAGTTAGGGCAATCCGATCTGCCTTTGCAGGCGATCGAATTGACATGATCCAGGGAATTGTAAATGGAACCGGCAACTACATACTTTCACGGATGACGTCAGAAGGAAAACCATTCAACGAAATACTTAAAGACGCCCAGAGTCTAGGATATGCAGAATCCGATCCAGCCTTTGATATAGAAGGTATTGACTCAGCACACAAGGTTGCAATAATGGCCGCCCTTGCGTTTGGCACATCGGTTAATTTTGGTTCAGTTTTCATAGAAGGGATTACATCTATCACTCCTGACGACATAAGCATGGCACGGGAGTTTGGATTAAAGATTAAGCTGTTGGCAACTGCAAAGAGGTGTGAAGGAGGAATTGAGGCACGCGTGCACCCGGCCATGATTCCACAGAGTCACTTTCTAGCTAGTGTAAATGGAGCTTACAATGCAATTGAGATTATTTGCGATAACGCCGCCAAAAATGTACTAATTGGGCCTGGTGCAGGATCTGGCCCCACCGCATCGGCTATTGCTGGTGATGTTATTGATATAGCATGTAAAATTGCTCGTGGTGGAGCAGGTAAAACTCCACCAATGCTTATACCGCTAGAGCTAAGAAGTGAAACAAAAGTAAAAGCCATTTCAGATATGGTATTCGAGTATTACCTTAGATTCACTGTTCCAGATCGACCTGGTATTTTGGCAAAACTGGCTGGTGCATTAGGTGAAAAAGGTATTTCTATAGCATCCATGATCCAAAGGGGTCGCCAAGAAAATGAACCTGTTTCGGTAGTTCTTACAACTCACAGTGCGGCAGAGGCTGATTTGGATATGGCATTAGAACAGTTAAAAGATACTGACATCTGTTTGGCTCCTGTAACTAAAATCAGGATACAAAAAGATGCGTAAAAAGAAATATGTGGTTTTACTAGGTGATGGAATGCCAGACCGACCTATCTTAGAAAGAGATGGCAAAACACCACTTATGTTGGCCAGAACACCAAACCTAGACAGAATGGCAGCAGAAGGCTGTTGTGGATCAGTCAACACTACGCCTGTTGGGTACGAACCAGGTTCCGATGTCACCAACATGGGTATTTTGGGTTATGACCCATGTGTTTATTACACTGGCAGGGCTCCGCTTGAGGCAGCTGCTATGGGGATTGAGCTTGGAACTAACGATATAGCTTTTCGATGTAATCTGGTAACACTTGAAGGAGTAACAGATGGGGTGCTGATGGAAGATTTTTCTGCAGGACACATTGAAACTAAGGATTCTTCGGAAATAATAAAAGCCTTACAATCTGAGTTTGGCAACGAAAAGATCTCATTTTACCCAGGTGTTTCTTACCGTAATCTAATGGTTTGGAAAAATGGTAAAGGAGGAGCGAAACTAAAACCACCTCACGATATTTCTGGTAAAAATATTCGCGAGCACATGCCCTCAGGAGAGGGAGCAGAGCTGCTGACACAACTTATGAATGATTCTCAAATGTTTTTAAAAAACCTTGATATAAATAAAAACAGAAAAGTTCGTGGTAAGAGCCCTGCAAACAGTATATGGCTTTGGGGACAGGGTGGAATGCCGTGTATGCCAACACTCAAGGAGATGCGAAACCTCACGGGCGCCATGATAACTGCTGTGGATCTAATGAAAGGTATTGGGATTAATTCCGGGATGCAGATTGTCAATGTTAATGGGGCTACAGGATGGATAGACACAAATTATGAAGGGAAAGCTGAAGCTTGTCTTAAAGCAATACAGGAGGTGGACCTAGTATACTTGCATGTTGAGTCACCGGACGAGGCAGGACATATGGGGAACCTAGATTACAAAATCAAGGCCATAGAAGATTTTGATGAAAAGGTTGTGGGGCCAGTGCTTTTCGGCTTGGAAGCGATAGGTGAATTTCGGGCCATTGCTTTATCAGATCATTCAACGCCTGTGGAGATAAAAACACACACCACAGATCCGGTTCCGTTTGCCATTTATCCTGCTATTGGTGAGGGTGTAAATACAAGTAATCGTTTTGATGAGAGGATAGTAGAGACTTCAGTGTTGCAATTCGATAGTGCTGTTTCCATGAATAACTATTTCATAGAAGGAAAGATTTCTTAACAGTTGAAAAATTGAGTGGAAAGATTTCACAGGACATTGAACTTGTGGTATTAACCTTTGTTGGATAGAAATTTTTATGGCGCTAATAGTACAAAAATATGGAGGCACCTCGGTTGCGTCACTGGAAAAGATACAACAGGTTGCCAGAAAGGTCTGCAAGACTCATAGTGAGGGGAATGACATTGTTGTGGTTGTTTCCGCTATGTCGGGTGAAACTGACCGGCTGATTGGACTAGCCCAAAAGCTAAGCAAAAGCCCCAGCGAACGTGAGATGGATATGCTTATGAGTTCAGGCGAACGTGTGTCAGCAGCACTGTTGGCCATCACATTAAATGAGTTGGGCACGGCTGCTCAATCATTTACTGGCAGGCAGATTGGTATGATTACAGATGCCGTGCATATGAAAGCAAGAATACAAAGGATAACTGGCGAAAAGTTAAAAGAAGCGCTAACTGATCATAATGTCTGTGTTGTGGCTGGTTTTCAGGGTATAGATGAAAAAACTGGCAATGTTACGACCCTTGGTCGTGGAGGGTCGGACACGTCTGCAGTAGCTATTGCTGTGGCAGTAAAAGCTGATTTGTGCGAAATATATACTGATGTTGGTGGTGTATACACTACCGATCCAAAAGTAGTACCAAACGCAAGGAAAATAGACATAATATCTTTTGACGAGATGCTTGAAATGGCAAGCCTTGGTGCCAAAGTTCTCCAAGTTCGTTCTGTGGAATTTGGGAAAAAATACAATATGCCTATACGAGTTAAATCAACGTTCGAGGAAGGGAAGGGTACGCTTGTGACTGCTGAACAAAAAGAGATGGAATCTGTTGTGGTTTCGGCGGTAGCATTTGCAAGGGATCAGGCTAAGATAACCCTTGTTGGTGTTCCAGACAAACCTGGCATTGCTGCAAGAATTTTCAATGCCGTAGCCGAAGCGACTATCAATGTGGATATGATCATCCAAAATACGTCTGCGGGCGGATTGACGGATTTATCTTTTACTATCCCAAAAGCAGAGCTACTAAAAACTAAAGGCCTTTTGTCGGACACGGTCAGTAAAGTTGGGGCAAAAAAGCTCCAAACTGATGAAAACATTGGCAAGGTGTCAATAATCGGAGTGGGAATGAAAAGCCACTCAGGTGTGGCCGCAAAAGCATTCTCTGCATTAGCAGAGGGTGGTATCAATATAATGATGATTTCCACATCAGAAATTAAAGTTTCATGTGTTGTTTCTAACGATGAGCTAGATAAAGCCGTAAAAATTTTGCATGATTCCTTTGATTTGGGAAAACCAGTAAAAAAGCAATGATCACGAGGGATACAACACCATGAGCAAAGATAGAAAAGTTTTCCTTTATGATACAACATTACGTGATGGGGCCCAGTCGGAAGGAGTTTCTTTCTCTCTAGATGATAAACTGAGATTGACTGAGGCTTTGGATGATTTCGGTATCCATTACATTGAAGGTGGATGGCCAGTATCAAATCCAAAGGACGAGGCATATTTTAAGCGTGTAAGGTCGCTTAACCTCAAACGAGCTAGAATAGCTGCATTTGGATCTACTCATCACCCCAAAAATAAAGCAGCCGAAGACCGCAATGTACAGCTTTTGCTTGCAGCTAAGACACCAGTGGTTACCATTGTGGGCAAAGCCTGGAACATGCAAGCAACCAAAGTTTTAGGGGTTTCTGCAAGAAAAAATTTGGAACTAATCCACAGCACTATCACATATCTCAAGAAAAATGTGGACGAAGTAATATTTGATGCAGAACATTTTTTTGATGGTTGCAAGGATAACCAAAAATACTCAATTGAGGTCCTTTCTGTTGCTTTGGATGCTGGCGCTGATTGGCTCACCTTATGTGATACAAATGGAGGGACCCTAACTTCTGAGGTGGAAAGTTTATTGGGTATTGTTTGCAATACTTTCCCAGGGGCAAATATTGGAATTCACTGTCATAATGATTCAGACTGTGCTGTTGCAAACAGTATAGCCGCTATCCAGAAAGGTGCTCGCCAGCTACAGGGAACCATTAACGGTATAGGTGAACGCTGCGGCAATACAAACCTATGTTCAGTCATTCCAAACCTTCAGCTAAAAGCAGGTTTCAACTGTGTCTCGAAGACAAAACTCAAAAAGCTGCGAGAGCTTAGTAGGTTAGCGTTTGAACTTGCTAACATGAGTCAGCGGCCCCATCAGCCCTATACTGGGCGATCAGCATTTGCCCATAAAGGTGGAATACACGTGGCTGCAGTGAACAAAGTTTCTCGATCTTATGAACATGTGGAGCCAGAGATTGTTGGTAACAGGAGACGTGTACTGGTTTCGGACTTGTCTGGCAAGTGGAATATTCTGATGAAAGCTGCCGAGCTTGGCTTAGACATAAAATCCAAGGATAAAGCCATCAAAAAAATCCTTAAGGATTTAAAAGACTTAGAATCGCAGGGGTTTCAGTTTGAGGGAGCTGAAGGGTCTTTTGAATTGCTTATTCGAAAAGCTACGGGTCAATGGAAAAGAAAATTTGAGATAGAGCGTGCCAGAGTTGTGTCCAATTTCTCAGATTTAAAAAGCTCGAACTGGGCCGAAGCAGTGATAAAGGTTCGTCTGCCAAACGGAGCTACTAGACATTCAGTTGCTGAAGGTAATGGCCCTGTCAACGCTCTGGATAAAGCCGTTCGAAGTGCTTTGGTAGATTATTATCCTGAGCTTTACGAGGTGGAGTTGCATGATTTTAAAGTACGGCTTCTTGATGACAAATCAAAAACTGCTGCCGTTACAAGAGTACTTGTTGAATCTGGGGATAAAAATAGCAGATGGGGTACTGTTGGCGTTTCTCCAAACATAATTGAAGCGAGCTGGCAAGCTTTGGTTGACAGTCTTGAATACAAACTGCATCAGCCCAAACGTCGATAAGAGGCATATAACTTCAGAAAGAAACAATCACTTCAACTCTCTAGGCCATTGCAGAGATCTGAGTGTTCTGCGGTAATGATATGAATTTCACCATGAACATAACAGAAAAAAAAGCAAAAGCAGTCCAGTCAATGTTTTCATCCATAGCGGAAAACTATGATTTTCTAAACCACTTCTTATCCTTAGGCATGGACAAAGCCTGGAGGAAAAAAGCAGCAGCCTGTTTCGATGATCTTTCTGATAAACATATCCTCGATGTGGCATGTGGAACAGGAGATCTGTCTATTGCAGTAATGGAAGCTGGTGAGTCCACTACAATGGTAACAGGAGGAGATTTTTCAGAATCTATGTTGAAAATTGGACGTGGAAAGATCAAGAAAATGGGAATCGAAAGTAGAATAAACTTTCAGTTGTTAGATGTCTTGAATATAGATTGTGAGAACAATGTATTTGATGGGGTCAGCTGTGCTTTCGGAATTAGGAATTTCGCTGATTTGAACAGAGGTTTGTCTGAGATGATCCGCGTGTTAAAACCAGGAGGTCGTATTGTTATACTTGAGTTTGCAGTACCAACCAATAGACTTCTTGCCAGCTTTTATAAATTCTATTTTACGCAAATACTCCCTTGCATCGGAGGGCTACTATCAGGCAATAAGTCAGCATATAAATATCTGCCTGACACAGTGTACAGATTCCCTACCGCAGATAAGATAATAGTAAAGTTGGAGACTATTGGGCTTAAAGACGTAAAGTATGTTCCGCTTACTTTGGGGATATGCAATATTCTTACAGGAATCAAAATTTGATTAAGAGCATAGATTAAATGTCTGATTTTTCTAAAACGCTAAAAGATAAACTTAAAGATGGTAAGTTAAAACAACGAAAACTCCATGAAAGAGGTGTTTCTGGCCTTGAAGTATGCTCAGGCCTTACTGTAGTCGTAGATGAGGTATTATTAGACTTGTTCAAGTCAGAGCATGGAGCTTTTGATGGTGCGCTGGTGGCTCTGGGAGGCTATGGAAGAGGCCTGTTGAACCCATGTTCGGATATCGATCTTCTTTTTTTAATCAAAGACTCTATCCGCAAAACTACTTTTAAACCCCCCGATGCGTTGCTTGCTAAACTATGGGACCTCGGATTAAAGGTGGGGCACAGCTCTCGTAGTACAAGCGATGCCATATCCATAGGTTTAAAAGATCTTACGGCTCGCACTGCAATGATGGAGTGTAGATTTTTGGCGGGGGATAGAGAATATTATGATTTATTCAGGAAAAAATATTTCCGAGAGGTCGTACGAAGTAAAACTAAGAAATTTATCAAAGACAAAGTTGAAGAGATGAAAAGGCGCCACCGAGCCCACGGAACAGTAGTTTGCTTAACCGAACCTAATCTCAAAGAAAGTGCTGGTGGTCTCCGAGATATTCATACTGCCACGTGGGTGATACGTTCGAGAATAGATGTAGAGACTTTGGAACAAATGGCGGAAAGGGGAATGATAAACCTCCGTGAAATGCAATCAGTGAAAGAGGCTTACTCATACATTTTGAGACTTAGGAACAGTATTCATTGGTTAACTAACAAACTAGAGGACACTTTGGCCCAAGAGCTTCAATACGATGTGGCTGAAATGGAGGGAATATCCGGAAACCGAAATGTAGCGTGTGCAACGTTAATGCAAAAATACTACACGTCAGCTTCAATTGTTGAAAGGTTCTCAGAAGAGATTATCGAAATGTCTTTCAACTATAGGCGCAGATGGTCATGGCGACCAATACTTGCAGATAACGACGGACTTTATACAGACGGGATACAACTGTTCGCAAGAAGCTTTCCACCAATGGAATATGAGAGTGAACCAACAATTTTATTTCGAATAGCACGACGTCTTTCAGATGAAGGACTTAAGCCTGCCCCAAACTTGTTTCGCGGATTAGAAAAGGTGGCCGAAAACTCCCCAGCAAGTTGGTATAGAGGAAAGCGGGGAGGTAATGCACTGATGGAGATATTAAATCTCAGTAATAGCCACTTGGCTATATCAGTTTTTCATAAAACTGGGATTTTAAGTCGGTTCATTCCAGAGTTTAAGGAGATAACATTTCTATCCCAGTTTGACAAATTCCACAGATACTCCGTAGACGAACATACCATTGCTGCTCTAAGAGCACTTGAGGGCCTCCAGGAATCCGAACTAGTGGCGCCAGAACTTCGCTCGCTTTACTCATCTATCTCGGATATCGGAGCAGTAAAGCTAGCACTGCTGTTACATGATCTTGGTAAGCGGGCCAACGATATGCACGCAATTGAGGAGGATAAAATAACAGAGAAAATAATGAAAAGACTTAGTCTTCATTCTATAGCAGATGTTGTCATATTTCTTGTAAGTGAACACCTTTTAATGAGCGTCACAGCTCTGCGCAGAAATATATCAATTCCTACTACACTGAGGATGTTTTGTAAGAAAATCAAGCATAGTAGAAATCTAAAAAGGCTCTACCTCCTTACTTTTGCCGACATTTCAGCCGTTGGTCCTGATATATGGAGTCAATGGAAGGATCAGCTTTTACTCAGCCTATTTCAAAAATCGATCACATATTTTATAGAGGGTGAAGCCGTATTTAATACTGGTCCTGAGAGAGTTGACATAATCACACAAGCGACACTTGAACAGGAAGTTGGCGTTGAAGAAGCTGAGGTCCGATCGTTTCTCAGAAGAGCTCCTAACATATATATTCGAACGGCAAGTGCGAAGGATGTAGGCGAACATTTGAGGCTACTTCGACGACTAAAAGGGCGTAGGCTAGCTTTTCTGTTCAAATTAAACCCTGGAGACAAAACAGGTGTGTTTACCTTGGCCTCAAAGGAGAGGATAGGGTTTTTTTCTGTCGTAGCTGGTGCATTTACCGCCAAAAACCTCAACATTATTGAAACCAGTATTAATACTTTTGACGGCCATATGGCAATGGATACCATTGTTGTTAATGGAGCAAATATTGGGATTTTCCTCGAAGATGCCATATTGACCAAGTTTGAGGAAGAGATGGCTGATTTTCTAGAAGGCAAGCGTTCGGTGGCAGAGCAAGTAAAGCAAAGAATGCGCTATGTTAAAACTAAAAAATCACATCATGATGCGGGGCGAAAAGCTCAGATTGTTATGCTAAACAACCTATCTGAAAAACGTACAGTAGTAGAAATTCGTGCTCCAGACCGACTAGGTCTGCTATACGATATTACTTCTATTATGGCGAACCTAAAGCTAAACATCACTTCCGCCAAAATAAGCACTGAAGGGGGCACTGGTATTAATGCTTTTTACATAACCGATGCAAATGGTAAAAAAATAACAGACCTTAGTCTTCAGGAATCAATGATTGCTGCACTAAAAGAAACTAGCTAACAGTGCTTGATGACCAAAAAGTAAAAACGGGTTTATAAAAGGTAGTCTTTAAAACTTTTCATTTAACGTATATAGTAATCCAATGCGTGGACAAAAATTGTTAGAACTGCGCCCATCCCAAGCGCTTTCGAGTATTTTTATAGCAGTTGTGTTGGTTGGCACTTTGCTGTTGAAGTTACCATTTGCAGCCGTGGACGGAATATCATTCATTGACGCCCTCTTTACCGCTACATCAGCCACTTGTGTAACAGGATTAATGGTTGTAGATGTGGGGACAAAGTTTACCCCATTCGGACAGCTTATTATATTGTTGCTAATTCAGGTAGGTGGATTAGGTATTATGACGTTTTCAACGTTGTTTATGGTGCTGTTGGGTAGATCGCTATCCATGAAGGACACCTCAATAGTTTTTGACTCCCTTGATCGAGGCAGAAAATTATCAATACGACAGCTTTTGAAACATGTAATGCTATTAACTTTTTCCATAGAGGCGGTGGGGGCCATATTCTTGTTCTTTCGCTGGGTGAATGAAATGGGGATTGGTAAGGCAGCTTATTACGCTACCTTCCACTCAATCTCGGGCTTCTGCAATGCCGGTATTACTTTATTTCCAGACAGCCTAATCTCGTACTCCGATGATTTAATGATTAATGGTGTTGTAGGGCTTTTGATTTTTTTCGGTTCTCTTGGGTTTATCACTATCGTTGAACTTAATCTTTTTATAAATGAACCAAAGTCTAAGCGTGGCAAGAGGAGACTTACGTTAAACAGTAAGATAACCTTGTTTGTAAGTGTATTGCTGTTGATATTCAGCGCTGTTATGGTATTTACCATGGAGCGTAACAATGCTCTTGCTGGTATGCCTCTTTGGGATCAGGGCCTTGCATCGATTTTCCAGTCCGTTACAAAAACAGCAGGGTTTGTTACCGTCGACTTTAGCGAGTTCACGAACGGATCACTTTACTTGTTTATGCTACTCATGTTCATTGGTGCAGCGCCCGGCTCTGTTGGAGGCGGTATAAAAGTTACCACATTTGGCGTTATTGTAGCACTAGTGATATCAAGAATTAAGGCCAGAGAATCGGTAAGTATCTTTCAGCGCACAGTGCCAGAGCAGATAGTATCCCGATCTTTAGCCATATTATTTGTATCAATACTAATCATTGTCATATTCACAACAATTCTTTTGTTTACCGAGTCTGGTAGCGCCAGCTCACCAGAGCATCGTGATATGTTCATGAAGATTATGTTTGAGGTTGTTTCTGCGTTTGGCACTGTTGGCTTATCAGCTGGGGCCACAGAAACCCTGTCGGAGTTTGGCAAAGTAATGGTTACATTGCTAATGCTTATAGGGCGTCTTGGCCCCCTAACCGTAGCTATGGCAGTAGGTACTGAGTATGCCAAAGGAAGTTTTCAGTATTCAGAGGAAAATGTAGTGGTAGGATAACGGACAGGTGGGAAATATTTTCCATGGAGAGGGATATGCAAAAAAAATGCGCCATAATTGGCCTTGGTAGATTTGGTTATCACCTGACCAAAACTCTTTTTGACAAGGGGCACGAGGTTTTGGCTATTGACCAGAACAAAACGCTGATCCAAAAAGTTAAGGACTTTTCCACTCGGTCTGTTGTGGCCGACGCTACGGATCGAGATACTTTAGAGGCACTAAATATTCGCGAAGTGGACTTTGTTGTAGTTGGGCTTGGATCCCCATTGGATCACTCTATCCTTGTCACCTTACATCTAAAAGAGATGGGCATCAAAAATATTATTGTCAAGGCCATTACTGAGCAGCACGGAAAGATCCTGCAAATTCTTGGGGCAACAGAGGTTGTGTATCCCGAAAAAGATATGGCCATAAAGTTGGCGACTGCACTCACTTCACCAAATCTAATGGACCACCTAATTCTTATGGAGGGTTTTTCCATAGTGGAGCTAGCTGTACCAAATAGCTTTATTGGGAAAAGCATTAAAGAGCTTCAATTAAGATACAAATATGAGGTTCAGGTTGTTGCTGTAAAGGAAGTTATCCCGGAGCGAATAACGTCAATGCCCAAGCCAGAATTTATTATCAAGGATTCGGATATTTTGGTTATTATGGGCTCGGATGAGGACTTGGAGAAAGTGACGGCTATCAGGTAAGTCGAGCAATTACTCTAATGAAGAATTTAGCATTTGCTTTGACCCCTAATTATAATGTCTTGCCGCTTCACGCTTGTTCTTGACATGACCCCAAGAGCTGATGGTAAACTTTCGCTAACATGTTTTCTTACTCAATAAAAATAAAATTGAGCGTTGTCTTGAGCGCTCTGCTAGTGTTTCGACCTTCTGGTCAGACGCCATAATCGAGCTTTGTGGCGTTGAGCCTGGCCGACCTCCCCAGTAAATAAAAAGTGCACGAAATCCTGTTAGATTACAACCATAGTTTCCAGAGTTTAGCTGGGATAAACGATAAAAATATACGTAGGATTGAGAAACGATTCGGTGTGCAAATCATTGCGCGTGGAAACAAACTGAGGATTAGAGGTGACAAGCGTTACACTGAAATAACTGAGAACTTGTTGCTGCAGCTTTTCGAGTTGATAGAAACTGGAAACGAACTAAACAATGGCATGCTCAAGTTTATAACTTCAGCATATTACGACGATCCAACCATTAATCTTAAAGAAATATTTTCGGAGAGTATTCAACTTACTACTGGCAAACGAGAAGTTCTGCCCCGCTCTTTAGCTCAAAGAGAATATGTTTTTGCCATGAATAGGTTTGATTTAGTTTTGGCAACTGGTCCAGCTGGAACGGGTAAAACGTACCTTGCAATGGCTGCTGCGGTAAACGATCTTTTAAAAAAGAAGGTGAGTAGAATTATCCTTACTAGACCGGCAGTTGAAGCGGGGGAGAATTTAGGTTTTCTCCCAGGGGATTTGCAGGAAAAAATTAATCCATACTTAAGACCGCTTTATGACGCCTTATTTGATCTGTTGGATGCAGATCATGTTAAGCGCTTGACAGAGCAAGGCTTGATAGAGATAGCCCCTTTAGCGTATATGAGAGGTCGAACACTAAATGATGCATTTATTATTCTTGATGAAGGACAAAATACAACCCCTGATCAGATGAAAATGTTTTTGACTCGGCTTGGTCGAAATTCTAAAGCGGTAATAACAGGAGATGTGACTCAGATAGACTTGCCCGGGAAAAATGGCTCCGGACTGGTAAATGCTAACATGGTATTAAAAAATGTTTCAGGCATTAGGCTTGTTAAGTTTACAGAAAAAGATGTTGTACGCCATGAACTTGTGAAAAAAATAATCCAAGCTTATAACATAGCTGATGAAGAAAAGGATAAGTTAGTTTAATGGATTTTCGCCCAAAGATAGTAAACTTAGATGCCTTTAAAAGAAAAGGTGCGGGGACTCATCTTGGCAAGACTGATCGATCTGTTGCCGAAGAGGGACCTAAACAGGGAATGTTGTGGTTGCTATTAGCATTTGTAACTGTGTTGGCAATGACCTACCTTATGGTGCCATCTGGAGAAGGAACAGTGCCAAATATGCCGATTGGTTCTATTTCGCCACACAACGTTAAAGCCCCATACGAAATGCATATTCAAGATGAAGAGTCGACAAAAAAAAACAAGACCCTAGCCACTGCAAAAATACCCAATGTTTTTGACTATGATGAGGAAGTGGCAAAAGATATTTACACGCGCATCGTAAAAGCTTTTAATGTTATGGGTCAGGCGTACTCAGGAAATGTCAAAACAATCAACTATTCCATTGTCATTTCACAATATAATGGCACCAAGGTTGATTCAGAGGTTTCCGGCAGATCAAGTAATACTACAACAAAGCCCAATATAAACGAACTCAGCGAAGCGACGGCTGATTTGAGAGCTTTTGAGAAAAAAGAAAGCTTTAGAAAAGCCGAAGCGGACTTTACTTCTGCAATTGGCATAGAGCTTGATGAAAACCTTAGTAAAACTCTGCGCTATTACCACTATTGGCCTGGAATTAAAGATCATGTCATTGACCTATTAAAACCTGTTTTTGAAGCTGGTATAGTTGGGCAAAAGAGTTCCTTGCTGACTTCTACTAAAAGTGGAGTAACAATTAGAAACATCTCCAGCGACAATGAATGGAGCACAGCAGAATTCAGCACCCTTTACGATATTCCAGAAGCCTACAAAAAGATCAAGAAAAACGCCAGCCAAATTTTACCGGTGGAAAGGCCAAAACTTTTAAGGTTAATCACCATTCTAGCCTCCCGACTTGCTGTGCCCAACCTTTCTATCAACAGGGCAGAGACAGAAGCTAGAAAGAAGAAAGCTTTCGATAGTATAGAACCAGTGTACTTCAGAGTTCAGCGCGGAGAAATGATAGTGCGTGAAGGAGAACTAGTATCAAAGGTTCATGCTGTGAAGCTTGGTGGGCTGGCAAATTCGTCACAGGATGGTGGTGTGGTCAAAATGGTTGTTAGCTACTTAGTTCTCAATTCCCTAGTTGTGGCCCTGTTAACTATATTCATATGGAAGTATCATCCCGAAATTTATGAGTCAAAAAAACTACATTTGTTTGTAGCAACACTGCTAATATTACATACAGCACTAATCTTAGCAAGCAAGGGGTTGTTCGCAATGTTTCTACCACAAACCCCATCGATAGCTCTAGGCACATATCTGTTAGCGGTTCCGCTTGTATTCGGTCCAATGATAATATCAATCTTTTTTACAAGTGAAGTTACGGTTCTGTTTACTATTGCCGTAACGGTTGTAACAGGTATGATCTTCAGGGAGCTTCCGATCCTCGCCCTAATGACCCTAGCAGGAGGAATGGTTTGTGCTTTTCATGTGCGATACTACTCAAAGCGCACAACAGTTATCAAAGTTGGCATGCTGATTTCTTTTGCGAACGTGATAATCATTCTCTCTTCAGGCGTAGCTAGTGAAGTTTTCTGGCTTCAGGCTAGAGCCTACGAGGCAGGATTTGCAGTATTTGGGGGCGTAATTACCGCAATTCTTGTATCAGCAGCACTGCCATTGGTAGAAAGCTTTTTTCCTGTGGTTTCGGACATAAAACTTTTGGAACTTACAAATCTAAATCATCCGCTATTACGCAGGATGATAATGGATGCACCAGGCACATACCATCACTCTATAATGGTTGGCAACCTTGCCGAAGAGGCCTGTAAATCTATTGGTGCGAATGGATTGTTGGCTAGGGCTGGTGCACTCTTTCATGATATAGGGAAAATGAAAAATCCTGGCTATTTTGTAGAGAATCAAGGGTATGGAATAAACCCGCACGACGAGATCTCTCCGAGTATGAGTAAAATTCTAGTCATCAATCATATAAAGCAAGGCCAAGAGCTTGCAAAAGAGCACAAACTGCTACCGCAAATCTCTGCCATGATACCAGAGCACCATGGGACACAACTGGTTAAGTTTTTTTACCATAAAGCGAAAGCTAATGAGGATGTTTCCAGAGAAACCGTGAACGAGGAGGATTTTAGGTACCCGGGACCTGTACCCCAATCGAGGGAATCGGCCATTGTAGCTTTAGCTGATAGCTTGGAGGCATCAGCAAGGGCATGCTCTAACCCTACACGACAAAGACTCAATACGCTTGTAGCAGATGTTATTAATGATAAATTCGTACAGGGGCAGCTTGATAACTCTCATCTTACTCTAGATGACTTAGCTGCTATAACTGAAAGCTTTACCCATGTTTTAAGCGGTATCCATCACCATAGGCTTCAATACCCAGGACATGGCAAGGAGAACCTTCCTAACGAGAATAACAGTGACGGTACAAGTATTGATAAGACAAATGTCTCAGATGCCTAGAGAGGTTGAACTTAAAAATAAAGCTGAGGCAATCTTGGGTCATGTGGGCCTTGGATTATGTGAACTTAGTCTTCTTTGCACAAACGATGCAGAAATGGCCGAATTGAATTACGAGTATCGCGGCATGAAAGGGACCACAGATGTACTCTCATTTCCCCAAGTAGAAGGCAGGCCTGATGGCCTTGAAGGTGGAGTGCTTGGCGATGTGGTTATTTCAATGGAGGCAGCAAAAAGACAAGCCAATGTTGCCGGTCACTCCGTTGAAAAGGAAATTGATATACTGCTAACACATGGAATACTTCATTTAGCAGGATATGATCATGAGCAGGGGTTAGAAGAGTCACGTCGCATGAAAACACTTGAAGAAAAGATAAAGAAATTATTAGATTTAGAATCTAAAGAGTGATAAACAACTCTTTGTTTGAAGTGCTGAGGATCAAATGTCAGATAATCCACTATGGGCGCCATGGAGGAGTGAGTATGTCTTAAGGCAGAAACCATGTGTGTGTGTTTTTTGTACCATGCCGACAAAAAATGACGACCGTGACAATAATATTCTTTACAGGGGTAAGTTCAGCTACATTGTGCTAAATCTATATCCGTACAGTACAGGACACACCATGATAGTACCCAACAGGCATGTTTCTGACTACACTAGCCTACAAATAGATGAGCTAGCTGAAACTTCTCAGCTAACCCAAAAGGCAATAATATCACTTAGCAAGGCATTCAATCCAGATGGATTTAATTTAGGGATTAACCAAGGCAAAGTGGCCGGGGCTGGGATAGATGAGCACTTGCATATACATATTGTTCCTAGGTGGAACGGGGACAACAACTTTATATCTGTCACCGGTAAAACTAAAGTTATTTCTTTTAGTCTGTCAAAAGTTTATAACAAGCTACTCCAGTATTACTAAGTCATCTGATCCAATATAGGTTATTAAATGTCATCAAACACTCCGATGATGAAGCAATACTGGGGCATTAAAAAGGATCACCCAGATTCCATTCTATTCTACCGAATGGGTGACTTTTATGAGATGTTCGGTGAAGATGCAGTTGTGGCTTCAAAGGTTATGAATATAGCTCTTACCACTCGTGATAAAAACTCTAGCAACCCTATGCCTATGTGCGGTGTGCCCTTTCATGCATTACAAACTTATCTTTCTCGTATGGTGAACAATGGCTACAAGGTTGCCATAGCTGAACAGATAGAGGATCCAAAGGTTGCCAAGGGAGTGGTTAAGCGTGAAGTGATGCGCATTGTCACACCAGGTGTTACGCTAGAACCTTCGATGCTGGATGAGAAATCATTTAACTTTCTTGCAGCTATCTCATCCTCAAAAACTGGATATGGATTGGCTGTGACCGATCTTTCAACAGGACTTTTTCGGGTTTGCGAGTTTGTAGGTGATAGCGCGCTTTACGATTTGCTAGATGAATTGGAAAGGACAAGCCCTAGGCAGATTCTTGTATCAGAAAGAATAGAGGAGACAAACCCAGCCCTGTTTCAAATACTGGCAAAGGAGTTTTCTGGCTGTTATGACTTTGTTGATACTTGGCAGTTTGGCTATGATAATGCCAAACAAACGATCCTAGATCAGTTTTCTATTAAATCTCTTGATGCTTTTGGCCTTGAATCAATGAAGCTAGCCACTGGTGCTACCGGAGCGGCTATAGCATATCTTCGTGATACGCAGAAAACCAGCATTATACAAATCACAAAAGTAATACTGCATAACCCAACTGATTATATGGCGATCGATCCGGCAACCAGCAGAAACCTTGAGCTTGTAAAAAGCATTGCAGCTGAGGATGTAAAAAGCTCATTGTTGTCTGCTTTGGATCAGACCAAAACAGCGATGGGAGCAAGACAATTAAAGGAATGGACGTTACGGCCACTTACGTTAACGAAATTAATTAACCGTAGGCTTGATACAGTGGGTTGGTTTTATAGTAATTCAGAGCTTCTTGAGAATGTTCGAAATTACCTTTCAAAAATAGGTGACCTTAACAGGATATCTGGACGAGTCGTCTCTACCTCTAGTTCCCCTAGGGATTTGTCTGCTCTTGGAATATCGTTGCAGCCGCTTCCGGGGTTGGCTGGCTTGATCGATAGCGTGAAAAGTGACATGGGATCCATGTGGTATCGTCAGTGGGACAACATCGAAGATCTGGCAGATCTACTCAATCGATCTATAGCCAATGAGCCACCCAACTATGCCCGTGAAGGTGGTGTAATTAAGAAAGGATATTCTAAGGCCCTTGACGAGCTTCGTGAAACGCAGGTTGCTTCAAGGGAGCTAGTTCTCAACCTTGAGAAACATGAGAGAGAAAGGTTGGGATTGGCCAGCCTAAAAATAAAGTTTAATAAGGTGTACGGCTATTTCATAGAAGTTTCTAGGCGGCAGGCTGACTCAGTTCCCAATGAATGGATAAGAAAACAAACACTGGTTAACACAGAGCGGTTTATATCACCGAAACTAAAGGAACTGGAAAATGAAATTCAATGCGCGGAAGAAGAATCTACTAACCTTGAGTTGAAGCTTTATAGTGTAGTGTGTAGTAAGGTTGTAGAACAGGTTCCGCGTGTGTTGTTTATGGCTCAGGTCATATCGGAAATAGACTGTATATCAAATCTGGCTCACGTAGCTAGGAAGAGTAATTACCACCGGCCAATTGTAAACGACGATGATGTTTTAGATATTAGAGATGGCAGGCATCCCGTACTAGAGATGATAGAGTTGAGCGAGAGATTCACCCCAAACGATGCTTTGCTCAACCCTGAACAAAGAAGACTGTCCATAGTCACTGGTCCTAACATGGCTGGCAAATCGACATATATACGGCAGGTGGCCATTATAACACTTATGGCGCAAATGGGCTCGTTCGTCCCAGCAAAATCAGCAATTGTGGGTGTGTGTGATCGTATTTTTACACGGGTTGGCGCCCAGGATATTTTACAAAAAGGACAGTCCACTTTTATGGTGGAAATGAATGAAACAGCTTTAATACTAAACAATGCCACATCAAAAAGCCTTATAATCTTAGATGAAATTGGTCGTGGCACATCCACTTTCGATGGTATATCAATAGCGTGGGCAGTAGCAGAATATATTTATCGCATTGGTGCCAGAACACTATTTGCAAGCCACTACCATGAGTTGACCGAACTAGCCGATAGTCTTGATTGTGTTGTTAACCTTTCTGTGGCGGTAAGGGAGCGGAATGACAAAATAATGTTTCTAAGAAAAGTGATAGAAGGTGCTTCAGACAAGAGTTATGGAATCCAAGTTGCGCGCCTTGCAGGACTTCCGCTCGAAGTTATTGAAAGAGCAGGAGTGATATTAGCTAAGCTTGAGGCCAAAGAGTTGGATGCATTAGGGCAACCAAGGCTTGAGGCCAAAAGCAGCAAGGTGGCTGATAAGGATCAAAGAGACCTTTTTATAGTTCGCACTAGCGAGGTGGAAGAGAAAATAAAAGAATTGGATATCAATTCTATCACTCCTACTCAGGCTTTGAATAAGCTTGCTGAGTTTAAAAAGTGGCTTGTTTAAGCAATCAATGGCTATGTGGATGTTAGGTTTTGTATGCAGGCGAAAGTTTGCCAAGCATGACAGGGGATTTTGATCCAGTTATAGTTAAAAGGTCTAGTGATTTTCTCCTAGTAGCGCACCAAGTCAATAGGGCCATAAGTGCTGTTTCAACATTTCTTGTGCCGATGCCAAACGTATCACTAGTTACTACCTCGACGGTAGGAAGAGTTTCACCTAATAGACTAACTAGACGGCAATTGTTGGCACCACCACCACAAACGACCAGTCTGTCTGTTTTTTTGCCTTGTTTTTTCAAACGCCTAATTTCGTTAGCTATTGTAGTGGAGGTGAGTTTTGTAAAAGTAGCCAAAGTTGTTCCTTTAGAAAGTCTATTGCTTGATGTCTTGGACCATTTTATAAAGGCTTTTCCAAATTCCTCTCGCCCAGTTGACTTAGGCGGTTTCTTTTTGAAATAAGGATGACTTAGCAATCGGGATAATAGAGTGGGATCGATTTCATGATTTGCAGACTCTCTTCCGTTTTTATCAAAGGCACCTATTCCCATTGCCATTGCCGCCATATCGATAAGCATTACGCCAGGACCAGTGTCATATGCCATTAGATCGCTCAGACATTGAGCCCCTTTTGGGATGTATGTTAAATTTGCTATTCCACCTAAATTTATCACGCTCACATTTTTTCGTTTATCAGTGAATAGCAGGTGATGAACTATTGGTGCTAATGGAGCACCCTGGCCACCAGCGGCTATATCAGCAGAACGGAAGTCGTGCCATACATCTATGACTAGATTCTGCGATAATAAAGCCGCATTACCCAGTTGAAGTGTATGTCCAATCTCTGGTTTGTGCCAGACTGTTTGTCCGTGCATTCCCATTGCCTCAACCTGGACACCTTTTAACTCTGAAGTCTTAAGTAATTTTTTTACAGCTTTGCAATAGGCTTGAGCTATGTATGTATCAAGTGTTGAAGCTTCTTCAGCACCACCGTTTCCATCAATGAAGTTTAAGATTCTACTACGTAACTTATTCGAGTATGGAAATTGAACAGAGGCCATAAACTTGATTTTTGGCGTACAAGACTTAGATGTAACTTTGTACGCGGCAACGTCTATACCATCCAATGAAGTACCTGACATTGCTCCTAAGTATACTGGCAATCAAAAACTCCGGTTAATGTGTGGATTGATTGAAGTTATCTTTAGTGCGTTTAAGGAGAGCATGGTTGGTTAGAAGGTCGTAAACGGTCATAGCCATTGCTTTAGTCATTTCTAACATCGCTTTGTGACCACTCTGAGTTTTGACAGCTGCCAGGAAATTACGAGAGTGGTTTATGTCTTCCTTATCTCCTACTGCATACTCTGGATGCAAGGTAGGAACTACCTGACTTAAATTCCCTATATCTGATGATCCTATTTCTGTTGTCTCAGAAAAACCGCCATCAGCTATACCTAAGATAGCAAGATTGTCAGCAAACGCTTCGCCCATAGGGTAACTAGGATAAAACGGGTCATAGCTGTTCCCACAGGTTTTAATTTTTACTTTGCAGCCAGTTGCTTTAGCCGCTCCTTTTGCACATTGCTTGATGCGTTTTAGCAACTCTTCAGAGTGTTTTTTATCTAAATCTCTTACAAAGTAGTGCATTTCAATACGATCAGGGATGATGTTTGGCGCATCTCCACCATATGTGAAAATTCCGTGGACTCGCGAGTTTCCCCGGATCTGTTGACGTAACGAAGATATTGAGTTGTAGCATAAAACACCCGCGTCCAAAGCATTTATACCTTGCTCAGGAAAAGCGGCAGCATGGGCTGCCTTTCCTATAAACGTGAATTTAAGCTCGGTAATAGCATACATACGAGAAATTATTCTGGTTTTATTTGATGGGTGTATCATGATGGCAGCGTCAATATCAGAAAAAGCGCCACGCCTAATCATTTTTATTTTGCCACCACCACCCTCCTCAGCCGGGGTGCCTATAGTAACCACGTTCCCCAATTCAGGATGCAAAACATTTTTTAATGCAACCGCTGCACCGAATGCCGAAGCGGCAATTAAGTTGTGGCCACATGCATGACCGATCCCAGGAAGAGCATCGTACTCCGCAAGAATGGCGATGATTGGCTTCGATTTGATAATTTTTGCGTTTTTAGCAATAAAAGCCGTTGAAAGTCCTAAATAAGGAGATTCAACGGCAAACCCCCTTTCTTTTAATTTTGATGTGAGAAGGGATGCAGCAAAATTTTCTGTGTAACAAGTTTCAGGATTATCGAAAATCGAATTAGCAATTTCGCGCATTTCATCAGAGAGGTTATCTATTTCTTTAGCTAATTTGGTTTTTGCGTTTTTGAGATCTTTTTTCATTGTTACGTTGTTAGAGGTTCCTTAATATGCGGAGGTAGTTTAGTTTTTGAGGTATTTCCTGATCCTCGCAGTAGTTGTGGTCAGCCAAGATTTTTAAATCTTCCAAAACCCTTCTGTCACCCTCAAATACTACAGTTTTGGCCTTCCTGTCGGCAAGTAAACCCCCTGCTTCTAAAAGATCAAGCACAGACCGACAACTGAATTTACGTTTGCCAACTACAAGAAAAACGTCTGTGCCGTGCTCTTGGATTACGAGGGTCACATATGTTGCTGGTCTCGCGTGAAACCCTTGCGGGTTGGGCAAGGGCAGTCTGTATGAAACTGGTGTGACGTAAAACGATAGAATTCGTTCCGCTACGTTATTGCCTTCACTAAGATAGCGATTACAAAAATGCATGGCAAAGTTGATAATCGACCATCGCAACTTTTCATTATCAACCAACTCCGAAATTCTTTTTTTAACATCACTTTGCCGTACGTTATTCTCATGCCTCTCATAAAAATGAACTAGCCATCGAGCGAACTCGAACAAATGCATGGGAATGGCAGTTAAGCCACGCATAGTTGCTATCCATCCATTTTGTTTCTCTGTTTTGCTACCTTTGAGGTGAGTATCGTATGCGCTTTGGAGAGTGTGCAGATGACCTTCAAATTCGGAGATAATTGTTTCATTAATCTTTGAGGGGATGATTTCTTCTAGTTTTTGTGTTTTGATTTTTGTATGTAATCTATGACCTTTAAAACTTTTTACCAGCCGTCTATATGATTGTGCTACGAAAATTATTTTTTCTTTCTCATCAGACTCTTCATCACTGGAAATAGTGAAAGGCAGTTGAGGGGTTGTATTTACTCGCCACTTTTCAACAGGGTGGGAAGCCTCTTTTAATTTAATTCCGTGTAACCTTGCCTCGCTTCTAAGAGCTTTGCGAAACCGGATGAGGGCTTGTGAAAAATAATCCAAGACTTCTTGTGATTTTGCTTCAAAGTCTTTCCGGATGCCGTCTCTTTCCTGCCCTAAGTAATCTGAATATCTAACTATAACGTGGTGTAAATGGAACCCAGCAATGCTGAAGTTCCTTACACAAGCTACAAGTTCTGCAAAATATAGCCATTTTAGATTTGAGCGGGCACCGTAGTCATCTGTAAAGCTTTCTAATTTTTCAGATTCTTGTAGCAGCGTGAAGTAGTAAAGCTTTGAGTAAGTAAGAGTCGGATCATCGAGAAAGTGTAAAATCTTAAAAAATTCTTGGCACTCCTTTTCAAGGAGGGATAAGAACTCCTCTTCACTTATAATAGGTGTCAGCGAACTACTTGAACTAACTTTCACTTAATTTTTCTGACTGTTAGCAGTATGAATTTGTTTTTTCGAATAATTTGGATTTTGTTGATTCTTCCCCCGATTATAGAAACAGGTGCCAGTCAAGTCAACTTGCTGTTTTGGAATTGTAGCTTCTTTTCCCTCATTGTTGAAATAGGCCTTTCCATTTCAGACAATATAGATGATTTAAACCTGAACGAGCAGTCATTATGCCTAAATACATTCGAACCATCCATTAAGGCAAAGTCTTATGTCTTTACACAAGACAGTTATAAGTTGATAGTTAATTAACCAAGGTGCATTATAGTATAGTCGTTAACTAAAATATGCCCGAACTTTAAGTTGTCTTAAGCGTGGCGTAAATCAATGAAAGATTCTCACAGTAATATGAAAATTAGTTGTGCCAGATTATGACAGGTGTTTCGCAGTTCCAAAGACCAAATGAAGTGCTTACCGAGCGGGTACCACCGCAAAACCTTGACATGGAGCGTGCCATTATAGGAGCGATCCTACTTGACAACGAAGCACTCCCAAAGGCATTAGAGATACTATCAGGTCCAAATGACTTCTATAAACCAGGCCACAGGAAAATTTTTCAAATTATTACGGACCTCTTTGAAAAAAATGAACCGGTAGATATCTTGACTCTTACTGAGGCCATGCGAACCAGAGGTTGGTTAGAGGAGATTGGGGGAGTTGATTATCTAGCAGAGCTACTCGAGATAGTTCCTACGTCAGCGAATATTCGTATACATTGTCAACGAATCAGGGACAAGGCAATACTGAGGAAAATTATTACAACTGCCTCAGACACTGTAGCAGTAGCCTACGAGCAAGCTGACGATGTTGATATTGTGGTGGATAATATTGAAAAGATGATTCTTGATATTTCCCAGGAAAGAAACAGAGGTACTTTCGTCCAGGTGAAGGACCTTCTGCAAGACACAATGAAAACGGTTGAGACCCTTTATGAGAATAAAGCTCTTGTAACAGGTGTTCCTACCGGTTACAAGGATCTGGATGAAAAAACAGCTGGACTACAAAAATCCGAATTGATTGTAGTGGCTGGTCGCCCTTCCATGGGCAAGACTGCTTTTGCCCTCAATATAATACAAAATTACGCTCAAAAAAATCCAACAGGGGTCGTAGCTGTTTTCTCACTGGAGATGTCTTCTGAACAGCTTGTTCTGCGTATGCTTTGCTCAGAAGCAAAAGTTTCGACGCAAAAAGTTCGAACAGGATATCTTCCTAAAACAGCATGGCCATCTTTGACGCAGGCTGCTGGCCAGCTTCATAAACAGAACGTTTATATAGATGACTCACCCGGTCAGACTGTCCTTGACGTGCGCAGCAGGGCAAGAAGACTGCAAGTGGAAAAAGGTAGGCTTGATCTTGTGGTTGTGGACTATCTACAATTGATGACCTCACGTGGACGACAGGAGTCGCGAGTGCAAGAAGTTTCTGAGATTACCCGCTCACTAAAACATTTGGCCAAAGAGCTTAACGTGCCAGTGATAGCTATATCCCAGTTATCAAGGAAAGTCGAGGATCGCGGAGGAGCAAAACGCCCTCAGTTGGCTGACCTAAGAGATTCAGGATCTATAGAACAAGATGCTGACGTTGTTATGTTTATATATCGTGAGGAGTTTTACGAGCCTAATAAGCCCGAAGCCGAAGGAATTGCAGAAGTCATAATAGGCAAACAAAGAAATGGCCCACTTGGAACCATCAAGCTAACCTTCCTAAAAGACTTTACAAGGTTTGAGGATAGCGCTATGAATAGAGGATACACAGATGAGGAATTCTAGCCAGATAGAGGGCTAGCCTTGTAAAATGGTTAGACAAGATTACCCTTCTTTTGCCGAGATCGATCTCAACCTCTTTCATCAAAACATAGATCTTATTTATCGAGTTGCGGGAAGACGAAAAATCATACCTGTGATTAAAGCTAATGCCTATGGTCATGGAGCGGTGGCTTTGTCAGCAGAATTATGCAAAAGAAACGAGGTGCATACACAGGCTGTGGGAGTTCTGTCTGAGGCAGCCATGCTTCGAAAATCTGGAATAGCTGGACGATTGATGGTCCTCGATGGTATTTTGCCGACACAGGCCAAAATGGCTGTAGAGTTAAATCTAGAGCCTGTGATAAGCAACCTAGAAGAAGCTAAACGGTTGTCAAGAGTGGCAGGAAAGAAAAAAGTGTCAATTCATTTTAAGCTTAATACTGGCATGTCACGACTGGGGGCAGATTGTCAAACGGCTTTTGACTTATACAAAAAGATAATCGGCATAAAAAAACTCCGAGTAGTCAGCATTATGACCCATTTTGCTTCATCAGATTGCGATAAACTTTTTACAAATAAACAAATTGCCAAGTTTGACGATTTTTGCGATAGTCTTTCTGCATCAGGAGTTGATCTACCACCTAAACATGCTGCAAATACATCAGGGGTTTTTCGCCATCCCAGCTCCCATTATGACTTTGTAAGACCGGGTTTGGGTCTTTATGGTATTCAAGAATTTGATGGGCAAAATACGGGGCTCTCGCCTATCCTTTCATGGTTTGCTAGGATAATCATGATACGGGACCTTAAAAAAGGTGACCCGGTTTCATATAATTTGACTTGGACAAGCTCTAGGAAACGGAAAGTGGCCATAGCCATGGTAGGTTATGCTGATGGATTTAATAGAGCGCTTTCTAATAAATGGCAAGCTATAATAAACGGAGTTAGAATTCCACAAGTGGGAACAATTTGCATGGATAACTGTTTTTTTGACGTCACAGGTACAGAAGCCTCAATTGGTGATGTAATTACTCTAATTGGAACCGACGGTGGAAAAACAGTGAGTGCAATTAAAATGGCAAGAGCACTAGATACTATAGCTTACGAAGTGTTGTGTCTTATAGGCGCTCGGACCACGAGATTTTATTTGAAATCGGGCAGAGTAGTTGGTGCCCCAAGTCGGATTTATCAAGCAGACAAAACTTTTACCTAATGGGAGCAAGCTATGAGATTCGTCCATAACTTTGGGGCGATGATTATATCGGCACTCCATTCACTTGGGGAAGCCACCGTATTTACATTAGATACTTTGCGTTGGATAGTACGTCCCCCGTTTCGTATAAGGGCAGTGTTAGAGCAGATGCAAGAGATAGGATATAATTCTATTCCAATAGTAGCCATAACAGCTTTATCTACAGGAGCTGTACTTGCCATTCAAAGCTACATAGGATTTAAGCGTTTTGGTGCAGAGAGCATGGTAGGTACAGTCGTGGCACTTTCTATGACTAGAGAGCTAGGTCCTGTGCTTACTGGCATTGTTGTAGCTGGCAGGGCAGGCTCAGCAATGGCTGCTGAACTGGGAACAATGAAAGTCACAGAACAAATCGATGCCCTCTTTACGCTTTCGGCAAACCCAGTTAAATACCTTATAGTTCCGCGCATTATAGCTGCCACGCTGATGCTACCAATACTTGTGATTCTGGCTGACATGATTGGGATAGCAGGGGGCGCTAGCATTGGCGTAGGGGTATTGGATGCCAATCCAGTTATCTATATGAAAAAAACATTCGAATTTCTCCAATTGAATGATATTTATTCAGGGCTGTTCAAATCCATGGTGTTCGGTTTGATTATTGCCGCTGTTAGCTGTTTCCAAGGTGTCAACACAGATGGGGGTGCGGAGGGTGTCGGAAAGGCAACTACCCGAGCTGTCGTTGTATCCACAATTATGATTTTGCTCACGGACTATGTTTTAACATCTATATTATTTTAATCAGAAGACATGGGAAAAGATTACATAATTAAAGTTGACAATGTTCACAAGGCTTTCGGTGATAAATCAGTACTCACTGGAGCTAACCTTAGCGTTGAACGAGGTGAGAGCATGGTGGTCATTGGTGGATCGGGTACAGGCAAATCGGTCCTCATTAAACATATGATTGGACTAATGATGCCTGACAAAGGCAAAGTTGTAGTAGACGGTAAAGAGGTGGGAAAGCTTAATGAAGAAGAATTAAATAGCCTGCGGCGCAAGTTTGGAATGCTGTTCCAGGGGGCAGCACTATTTGACTCCCTTACTATCGGTGAGAATGTTGGGTTCGCTCTTAAAGAGCACACAAACTTATCAAAACGAGACAGAGAGAAAATTGTAATTGATAAGTTAAATATGGTTGGCTTAAAAAACGTTGAAAACCTCAAACCGATGGAACTTTCTGGTGGAATGAAAAAAAGAGCTGGCCTGGCTAGGGCAATTGCAATGGATCCCGAGATAATTCTTTACGACGAACCAACAACAGGTCTCGACCCACTCATGTGTGACCAAATCAACGACCTTATTGTTTCCATGCAAAGTAAAATTGGAGCTACTGCTGTTACTATTACACATGACATGGTTTCAGCTAGTAAAATTGCGGATAGAGTGGCAATGTTATACAACGGAAAATTCATATCAACTGGAAAACCCGCTGAAGTGTTTAATGACACGAACCCAGTTGTGGCTAATTTCTGCTATATCGGTAAAATTGTCTATGAGACAGAGGCAATTTATAGCAGGCCAATAAAAGGGTGAATTTAGCAAAGTTAAGGTTAAATTGTTATGCCAAAGCCTGATGTTAATTCTAAGGAAAGGTTGGCCTTGTTATGAAGGTTGTAACACCAGAGACTAAAGTCGGTTTATTGACCATTGTTGCGATCGCCCTACTCTTGCTTTTTTCAATGAAGGTAGGTGGACTATCCTTGTTCGGTGATAGCAAATCTCGTTATATTATTATGCATTTTTCATCTGTGGCAGGACTGGAAGTAAAAAGTAAAGTGAAGCTATCAGGTGTAGAAATTGGTTATGTGGATGAATTGACCCTAGAAGAGGGGTATGCTTCTGTAAAAGCTGTTCTGACACACAAGGCATTAATTAGAAAAGGTTCCATTGCCACAATTAGTTCAGCAGGTCTTTTGGGGGAGAGCTATATTGAGATAATTCAAGGTTCACAAGACCAAGCACCACTTGGGAATGGCGAGATATTAAACGACACCCGCTCTGCAGTTGATGTTAGTGCAATGGTAAGGAAACTTAGCACTGCCTTAGATGATGTCAATGCAATGACTTCTTCATTACGACAACTATTTGATTCCATGGAAAAGTGGCCTTCTATAAGCGGTATCATAGGGAACATAGAGAAAGCTACAGCTAACCTAAAGAGCATTACGGGAAAAATTAAGCGCGGCGAAGGAACAGTTGGTAAGCTTGTCACAGACGAGGAAGTGTACGAGAACCTAAACAAAACGTTGGCTGGCGCAGGAAAGATCCTAGATAAGACAGATGATCTAGGTCTCGATTTAGGATTTAGGGCAGAGTGGCAGGCTTACTCTTCCAGTAGTAAGGGGTTTTTTACTTTGCGTCTACGGCCGCGCGAAAATAAGTACTATCTCTTGGAAGTAACCGAAGATATTCGCAAGGAATGGAAAGATGGGGAAAGGCATAACACTCTTGAATCTCTTCTATATACAGCGCAGATTGCCCGGAGGTTTTCTGACTTTGTAGTAAGGGGCGGACTGACAGAATCTTCTGTTGGCGTTGGTTTGGAGTATTACATGCTGAATGACAGCCTGATTGCTGTTACCGATGTCTACAATATGAAAGGGTACGATAACAATGCTGAAAATCCTCAACTCAAAGTTTCTTTAAAGTGGACTTCACACAATTACCTGTTCGCTTATTTTGGTGGAGATGAATTGCTGAATGAATATTACCGTACATTTTTTCTTGGCGGAGGAATTCTGTTCGACGAGGATGACTTGAAAATGGTTATTGGGCTTTTGTATTAGGGGGCCACTTTACAGGCTGAAAGTTTGATGACAATTTCTTTTATACTTTCAATTACCCCTAATGAACAATGGCATTAAAGTCTTTCGCGGAACATGACGAAAAACGAAACAATTACTAATTTACAAGTAAAAGGAAGTTTACTTTTCCTTTAATGTTCTGCTTCCTAGTCAGTCAATAGTTTTTCTAAAACGTACAATGCTAACTAGTGTGAATGCCACCGCAAAACCACTTAATGCTGCAAAATTCACAAATAACTCGGAAAATGAATTTCCTTTAAGTAAGATCCCTCGTATTGCTTCAACAAAGTATGTAAATGGTAACAGGTATGATAAGGGTCTAATGTAGAACGGCATTGCTTCCAATGGGAAGATGAAGCCAGACAGCAGAATGGAAGGCAAAAGGAAAAAAATTGCTAAAAATACTGCCTGCTGTTGAGTTTGGCTTACTGTGGAAATGGCTAGCCCAAGAGCAATAAGTCCAAACACAAAAACAGTAACAAGCAATAAAAGGAGCAGGTGAGAGACAGGCCAAGGTAAATCAAAAACCCACCATCCCAGCCCTAGAATAAAGTAAAAATCGATAAAAGCGATGGTCAAATAAGGTAATGTTTTCCCTAAAACAAACCCTAGCTTAGAGATTGGGCTAACTAGCAATTGTTCAAGAGTGTTGGTTTCTTTTTCCCTAACAATGGCAATGCTGGTGAGTATCAATGCTATCTGCATTATCAAAACGCCTACCACGCCCGGCAGAAAGAACCATGGTTCGTACTTCTCAGGGTTGAAAAGCACTTCAAAATCAAGAATAAAAGGTTCTTCAGGAATAACTACATTCTCTGCGTCAGGGTTTGTAAAGTACATAAGTTGCTGAGTATCGTTACTGGTAATTACCGTTGCATTGCTTTCCATCGATGTCGCCAGTGAAGGCATGGTGCCGTCTACAAACATTGTTAGATGTGGCTGTTGGTTCTCAGTTAACTCGGAAGTAAATGTATTTGGAATGAACAAACCAGCCTTTGCACGTCCGGTTCTGATCTCTTCAATAAGATCTTTCTTACTGTTAACCTCATAAAGTTGAAAATACCCTTCACTCCATATGTTGGTGCGAACTTCGTTCGAAAAGAAGGAATGTTCTTGATCAACGAATGCCATTCGTAAGTTTGCTGGTTCAAGCTTAAGGACTAAACCAAAGAGTATAAGAAAGACTACCGGCATCATAATGATAAAAACTATCAGCCTTGGATCTCGGCGTAATTGTAAAAATTCTTTACGGAAAATGGCAATGACCTGGTTCATAGGTTTGTTACTCCTTGGTCAATGTGATGAAGACGTCTTCAATAGTCGGTTTTGCTAACTGCACTAGTGGGGTAGAAGATGTTGTTTTTATGATGGCCTGTTTTAGTTCTGTCGCAACAGATTGATCACGTGCCACCACTCTTAGGTGTTCCCCAACCTGATTAACGGTCAATACACCTTCTAAGGCTGTAACAGCCTTAGAAACCTTTGGATCGTAGCTTAAAGAACATACGAATACTTTATTATTTTTAAGCGTACTACGAATATCTTGCAAACTTCCTTCAGCAACCAGGTTCCCACGATTGAGGAATGCAAGGTAATGACAGCGCTCTGCTTCTTCCATGTAGTGGGTGGTAATAAATAGGGTTTTCCCAGCTACGGAAAGTTCGTAAAAAAGCTCCCACAACTCGTTACGAGTGACTGGATCAATGCCGGCTGTTGGTTCATCTAAGAGAATAAGCTCGGGCTCGTGAACCATAGCGCAAGCGATAGAAAGTCTACGCTTGTAACCCCCAGACAGACTTCCTGCCCTCCTGTTGGCAAAATCTGCTAATCCGTATTGTATTAGAAGGGACCGTTTGTGACCCGCATCATTTTTTCCATAAAGAGTGGCATAAAAAGTTAAATTTTCAGCAGCCGTTAGGTCAGGGTAGAGAGCAAAATGTTGCGCTACATAGCCAATATGTCTTTTAATTTTTTCGCTACCAGTTTCAAGATCAATCCCAAGAATCTTTGCCGTTGTAGCCTGACCACGTATAATTCCTGCAAGTAATCGGATAGTAGTACTTTTACCAGCAGCGTTAGGTCCAAGCATTCCATAAACCTTACCCATAGGCACGTTGAGGTCAATTCCATTCAAGGCTGACACCTTCCCAAAATTTTTTGCTAGGTTTTTAACTTTGATAGCATAACTGTCCATTATGTTTACCTCTAGGCATATACTGTATCCATATAGTCTTTTGCTCTCTAATTTTACCTCAAGCACCATATCGAAAACTTTTCGTTTGTCTGTACTCAGTGTAGTATCTATTTGAACAATTGTTTATTGTTATTACGGTCTAAGGTATTTGAGTTACGTAGATCATCACATAGCCGTGGCCAGCACCGCTTGGGTGGGATATAACGGCAGGATCAGTTACTAAGTCTCGCTCTTCACCATCACTTTCATCAATGCTTAATCTGTCGCCTTCGTCTAATATCCATTCCGCTGAGTTATTGTAAGTGAAGGATCTAATTTTTTTTTCAGGGTTGCCTACTGTTTGCGTAAATCCATAATATTTAAATTGTTCACCAACTTTTAATCCGTTTGCCATAACAATAAAAGGACTTGAGCTCATGTCCGGTAGTCTAATAAAATTAAGTCCATCCGTTGATGTGGCATGGTAGTTGGTGCCCTGCACACCCCCTGCAAAAAACTCGTAGTGATCACCTACATCTAACAGGTTTGGGTCTAGAACGTCAGAATTTGAGGAGCCAAAACGAATACCTTCTTCTACCTGCCAATTAAGGAGATTATTTGAAATTGCCGAGAATGTAGCAGCATGCCCACCCTCACTGTTGCCGAGGGTAAAATAGATTCGATACCGTCCATCTGCTAGCTCCACTACTGATGGATCCACAGGGTTATGTTTACTGTAACCTTCTGGTAACCCGCTGATGGTTAGTTTTTTGTAAGTCCAGTTCTTAAGATCTTTACTGTAGGCTGCAACAGTTCTATTCTTGAGCTCTGGGCTGTTGTCTAGATCACTCCACATCACATATATGACCCACAGTGCCCCATCTTTGATGATAGCGTGTGGCACATCTCCTTGGTCGGTGATAGTTGTTCCAATGCGTTTCCAGTTGAGTCCGTCATTCGACGTAGCAATACGGAGACGTCTAGCCCACGGTCCATTGTCACCTAGAACTGGACCCTGACCTTTGCCAATTGCGGGGGAAAAGTCACTTATATCATAAGCTCCACAGCTGGCCATCATCCAACCGGTGGCAGCAATTATAACGACCAACCTCCAATATTCTGTTAAGCCTTCTTGTTTTGACATGGTTGGAGCCTATCCAAAAAGATTAATTGCGTTAGCTCTTGGGTGGTTTCAACTTGTAATGGAAACTTTCTCGCAAACCTCAAGTTCAAAACTTGGTTGAGAACCAGTTATACAAAAGTCCAAAAATTAATCCACAAACCCCACCATCTACCGTACCCCAAATTCCTCCGATTAATCCCCCTTGGAATCCTGGGCCATAACCAATGTAGAAAGACTCCATCAAGGTTACCACCTCTTCTCCCCATCCAAAGGCTGCAGTCCATCCAGTAACCATCATCGTAAGGCCCCAAATAACTCCTACTGAAGCAGACAATGCACGAACATTCAGCATGATTTTTCCTCCCATTGATCATTCAATGTTAAATGTAGACCATTTTGGCTTATCCGTGCAATATGAACTCAGTTTGTTGCTAATTCATAGATAAAATAATTATAGAATTAGTTAAGTTTTTAGCTTGACTGGACACCTTGATGTACGTATATTCGTTAATTCGCCTTCGATATAAAGAAGACGGCAATGATCTTAGAAATTGAGAGAGCGTCGAAAGGTTTGAGATGCGGGAAGGCAGTTACAACAGTAACTGCAACCTAATGCAATTCAACAGAGTGGTATCCAGCCCTAGTGGGTGGGTAGCCATTCTATAATTTGAATCTAGGATTCAAACTGGAGAGTTTGATCCTGGCTCAGAACGAACGCTGGCGGCGTGCCTAAGACATGCAAGTCGTACGAGAAAATTTTCTTCGGGAGATGAGTAAAGTGGCGCACGGGTGAGTAACACGTGAGCAACCTACCTCCGGGCTGGGGATAACTCGCCGAAAGGCGGGCTAATACCGAATAATATTCAGGGACATCTGTTTTCTGGATTAAAGGTGGCCTCTATTTATAAGCTACCACCTGGTGATGGGCTCGCGCACCATTAGCTAGTAGGTGGGGTAACGGCTCACCTAGGCTACGATGGTTAGCTGGTCTGAGAGGATGATCAGCCACACTGGAACTGAGACACGGTCCAGACTCCTACGGGAGGCAGCAGTCGGGAATATTGCGCAATGGGGGAAACCCTGACGCAGCAACGCCGCGTGGAGGATGAAGGCCTTCGGGTTGTAAACTTCTGTCAGGTGGGAAGATAAT